>Ga0334893_1000530_pt1 | contig 49396 bp, 42 predicted proteins | sample GraSluR3_MG_5_FD_207218 | JGI IMG/M metagenome (GOLD analysis project Ga0334893, IMG submission 207218) | Sludge microbial communities from methane-producing bioreactor in Wageningen University, Netherlands - Granular Sludge_09_05-R3 | ecosystem: Engineered > Bioreactor > Anaerobic >...
TTGGCAGACGCAAGGGACTTAAAATCCCTCGGATAGTAATATCCGTGTCGGTTCGAGTCCGACCCCCGGCACCATTATTATGAGGGCGTAGCTCAGTTGGGAGAGCGCTACCCTGACACGGTAGAGGCCACGCGTTCAAGTCGCGTCGTCCTCACCATAATTGCTGCTTAAGCAGCTTTTTTTTATACTCTAAATTGGAGAATGAGAATGGAAAAACAAAAGATTGGCATATTTGCACTTATATTATCTGCGTTTTGCTTTGGTACTTTGGGGTTATGGGGAAAAATTGCATATGGAGCAGGTTTATCTTCCTTGCAGTTATTAAGTTTAAGATTTACAGTTGCAAGTATATTAATGTGGATAATTGCATTAATTTATTATAGAGATAAAATATTGCTTTGCAAACGTGATCTTATATTTTTCGCAATACAAGGAAGCATCTTGTATTCTTTAACTTCTATTGGCTTTTTCTTTTCACTTGAAACATTAAAAGTTTCTTTGGCAACAGTTTTGTTCTTTTTACATCCTGTTTATACATACTTAATATCAGCTGCATTACTTAAGGAAAGTATATCAAAACAGAAGTGGATTGCACTTATAATGACCATGATTGGTATTGTTTTAGTTCTTGATATTGGAACTTCAAGTATAGGAATTTCTCTAAAAGGATTGCTATATGCAATTGGCGCAGGGTTCATGTATTCTCTATTTACAATCAATAATCATGTAAGAAAGAATGAGGTAAATAGCTTTGTTTCAACTATGTACATCACTACTTTTGCTGCTATTGTATTGAATACTCTAACTGGGTTTAAAGTATCATTGTGGCTTAGCCTAACTTCTAATCAATGGTTGATAGTATTAGGCATCTCAGTCGTTGGTACGATTATTGGAATACTAGGGTTTGTTTATGGAATCAAACTAGATGGCGCAACAACAGCATCAGTTTTATCTGTGTTTGAACCATTATCAGGAGTTTTGCTAGCATTTTTGTTCTTAAATGAATCAATATCATTGCCCCAAATGCTAGGGATTACTGTGATTCTTATATCAATAATTTTAGTTAGCAAAGAAAGAAGTAAAGTTATTAAAAAAGTTGACCTGTACGAATTCTAGATATATAATATATAAAGATAGTAATAAAAGTAATGCGAAGGACAGTAACCTAATAATGTTTTTCAGAGAGATACCGGTTGGTGCGAGGTATTAAATATATTTAAGTGAAAACCACCTTCAAACTGTTATTCTGAACACATAAGTAATTAAGAATAATCGGTAGCTACGTTATAGCTTTTGAGTGCTAAAACTATTTATTAGTTTTAGAAATAGAGTGGAACCGCGATTGATGTCGTCTCTTACATAGAGACGACTTTTTTTTATTTATAAGGAGGAAAGAACATGAAGAAAGTAGTAATTACACTGCCTGATGGATCTAAAAGAGAATTTGAAGGTAAAGTTACCCCATTAGATGTAGCAAATGACATTAGTAAAGGTTTAGGAAGAGCAGCCGTTGCAGCAAAAGTAGATGGTAAAAAAGTAGATATGTATTATGAAATTGATAAAGATGCTGAATTTGAGATTATCACATTAAGAGATGATGAAGGGATAGATATTTTTAGACATAGTAGCGCACATATTATGGCACAAGCTATCAAGAATATCTGGCCGGATGCAAAGCTAGCAATAGGCCCTCCAATTAAAGATGGATTTTATTATGACATCGATATGGAGCATAGATTAACACCTGAAGACTTAGAATTGATTGAAGATGAAATGGGTAAACTGATCAAGAAAGGTTTAACTTTTGAAAGGCACGAGTTGCCTAGAGAAGAAGCGCTTGACTTTTTTGATAATATTAATGAATCTTATAAGGTTGAACTGATTAATGATTTGCCAGAAGATGCAGTGATCAGTTATTACAATCAAGAAGACTTTGTTGATTTGTGTTCTGGACCACATATCCCAAATAGTAAGTTAATAAAAGCTTATAAGTTAATGAGTATAGCAGGAGCTTACTGGAGGGGTAGTGAAGAGAATGCTATGCTTCAGAGAATATATGGAACATCATGGCCAAAAAAGAGTGAGTTGGATGAGTACTTACACAGACTTGAAGAGGCTAAAAAAAGAGATCATAGAAAACTTGGTAGAGAACTCGATCTATTTAGTTTTAATAATGAAATTGCTCCAGGATTTCCTTTCTTCCATGGTAAAGGTATGATATTAAGAAATGAGCTGCTTGAATACTGGAGAGAAATTCATGAAGAATATGGATATGAAGAGATAAACACACCAATTATGCTTGATAGAGCTTTATGGGAGCAAAGTGGTCACTGGGACCATTATAGAGAAAATATGTATTTTACAGAAATTGATGAGAGAGCATTTGCAGTTAAGCCTATGAACTGTCCTGGAGGGATACAAGTTTATAAAAATAGTATGCACAGTTATAGAGACTTACCACTGAGAATGGGTGAGTTAGGACTTGTACATAGACATGAGCTTTCTGGAGTGTTACATGGTTTGATGAGGGTTCGTGCTTTTACACAAGATGATGCCCATTTATACATGTTGCCAGAGCAAATGGAAGACGAGCTAGTAAAAGTAATTGAGCTTGTAGATAAAGTTTATAAAGTATTTGGTTTTAACTATCATGTAGAGCTTAGTACAAAGCCAGATAATGCAATGGGAAATGATGAGACATGGGATTATGCAACAAATACTCTTGAAAAAGTGCTGAACAAGCTAGAAGTTGACTATAAAGTCAATCCAGGAGATGGAGCTTTCTATGGTCCTAAAATAGACTTTCATCTAGAAGACTCTATAGGTAGAAGCTGGCAGTGTGGAACTATACAGTTAGACATGCTAATGCCAGAAAGATTTGAGCTTGAGTATATCGGAGAAGATGGACAAAAGCATAGGCCAGTAATGATTCATAGAACTGCCTTAGGAAGCATTGAAAGATTCATTGGCATTTTGATCGAGCATTATGCAGGAGCATTTCCAACTTGGTTAGCACCAGTTCAAGTTAGCATAATCCCAGTAACAGATAGAACTATTGATTATGCAAGAGATATTGAAAGCAAGTTAAAAGATCATAATATAAGAGTTGAGTTAGATAAAAGAAGTGAGAAAGTGGGCTTTAAAATTAGAGAAGCTCAATTATCAAAGGTTCCATTTATGCTTATTCTAGGTGATAAAGAAGAAGAAAATAGAGATGTATCAGTTAGATTAAGATCTCAAGGAGACATAGGTTCTAAATCAGTAGAAGAGCTAATTGATATGATAAATCAAGAGATTGGATCAAAATCGGATTCTGTTTAACAAATAGCTTGACGGAAGCAAAGGCATATGGTAATATTCATATGTTAGTTTTGAAAAGTAGAGGCCACCGCTTCTCACCTTATGAGAGAATTGTAGGGTTACACAAAATTATTTTTGACGTGTAATTAACCAGGTGGCTTTGCCATCTGGTTTTTTAATATTTTAGGAGGTGTATATTATTAGTCGCGAATTGCTTGTTAATGAGCAGATAGATGCAAAAAAAGTAAGACTGATAGGTTCTGATGGTGAACAAATAGGGATAGTAACAATAGAAGATGCTTTGAATAGAGCAGCAGCAGAAAGATTAGATTTGGCACTTGTTTCTCCACAGGCTAATCCCCCAGTTTGCAAAATATTGAATTATGGTAAATATAAGTATGAGCAAAGCAAAAGGGAAAGAGAAGCAAGAAAGAAGCAACATATTGTAAACTTGAAAGAGATAAGGATGTCTCCAACAATTGAGGAACATGACCTTAACACTAAAGCAAGACATGCAAAAAAGTTTCTTGAAGGCGGAGACAAAGTTAAGATAACAATTAGATTTAGAGGTAGACAAATAGTTCATAGTGAACTTGGAAAAGAAGTATTAGAAAAAATGGGCGGAATGTTGTCTGAATATGGTAAGCCAGATTCAGGAGTCCAGATGGAAGGGCGCCATATGAGCATAACTTATAGTCCAATTATTAAAGGAGAGTAAATCATGCCAAAAATGAAAACCCATCGCGGTGCAGCAAAAAGAATGAAAGTGACCGCTAATAAAAAAGTTAAACGACATAAAGCATATACAAATCATAGGGCTATGCGTAAAAGTTTAAGACAGAGAAAACAATTACGGAAACCTACTTTAGTTCATGAGAGTAGGATGAAAAAAGTAAAAGTTTTATTGCCTTATGAGTTTTAAAGGATATTAGGAGGGAGCTATCATGGCTAAAGTAAATAAGACTGTACCATCAAGAAGAAGAAGAAAAAAGATATTAAAAGCTGCTAAAGGCTTTAGAGGAGCTAGAAGCAGACATTTTAGAGTAGCGAAACAGGCAGTTGTTAGAGCACAAACTAACGCTTATAGAGATAGAAAGCGTAAGAAAAGAGATTTTAGAAAATTATGGATTACTAGAATCAATGCAGCAGCAAGAATAAACGACATGTCTTACAATAGATTTATGCATGGACTGAAACTTGCAAATATAGATGTCAACAGAAAAATGCTTGCTGAAATGGCAGTAAATGATAAAGCTGCATTTGCAGAACTAGCAACATTAGCTAAACAAGCTTTAGACAGCTAAGGTCCAAATATTTTGGGCCTTTTTTATTTATAAAATGATTAATATAAGAGAAGCAAATATAAATGATGTCAATGGCATAGCTAATGTACACGTAAGAACATGGAAATCAACTTATAAGGGCATTGTTAATCAAAGTTACTTAGATAGATTATCTGTTGATAAATCAATAGATAATAATTTAAGAGTATTAAAAAACAATACTAACTTAGTGTACGTTGCTATAAATGTACAGCAGGAGATTATTGGATTTGTTGTAGCAGGGGATTGTAGAGATAAAAGCCTGGGTGAAAATCTTGGTGAAATATATGGTATTTATGTCTTAAAGGAACACTCTAATAAAGGTATAGGCAAAAGGCTTTTAAGCATAGTGTTTGATAAATTTTTAAAGCTAGGGAAGCATAGTGTTGTAGTAGATTTTTTAGCAGGAAATGAAGCAGAAAAATTCTATTACAAACTTGGCGCAAGATATTTAAGTAGTAAACCTTATAAAATAGGTGGTCTTGACTATTTAGTTCATACTTATATTTGGGAAGATTTAAATAGAAAGAACTTTTAAGTTCTCCAATCTAGCAAAATAATAAAGAAATACCTATTAAGTAATGTTATAATAGAACAAATAATTCTGAGAGTTGGGTAAGTATGCTACAAGATGACGCTATTATTATTGATAAAAAGAAGAAAGATAGAAAGCTTTTTAGAAATATGAAACCACCACAAATTCTAGCTCTGGGGTTTGCAATATTAATTTTATTGGGAGCAATATTACTAACATTGCCTATATCTGCACAAGAAGGTAGACTTCCTTTTCTGGATGCCTTATTTACATCAACTTCAGCAGTTTGTGTAACGGGTTTAATAGTAGTGAATACAAAAGAATACTTCAGTACTTTTGGTCATTTCGTTATTTTAGTACTTATACAATTTGGTGGATTAGGAATTATGACAATGGCAACAATGGTAGTTCTTGCGATTGGAAAAAGAATTAGTTTAAAAGAAAAGCTACTAATGCAGGAAGCACTTAATACTAGTAATATAAAGGGACTTACAAGATTAGTACTACTTATTGTAAAAACTACTTTAATTATCGAGGGCATAGCAGCGTTAATATTAACTTTTAGATTTATACCTGATTTTGGTATGCCTAACGCTCTAGGTATGGGTATTTTTCATGCTGTATCAGCCTTTTGTAATGCAGGATTTGATATATTTGGAGATAGTTTGGTGAGATTTGTAAATGATCCAATAGTTAATTTAATTATAACTACTCTGATTATTTTAGGTGGTATTGGTTTTTCTGTAATGATGGATGTATATTACTCTAGAAGAAAAAAGAATTTTTCGTTACACACAAAGATTGTTTTAACAGCAACTTTAGTACTTTTAGTATTTGGAAGTATTGTTTTTTTTGCTCTAGAATATAGCAACCCTGATACTATTGGCGAACTGTCGATAAGTGGAAAGGCTTGGGCGTCATACTTTCTTTCAGTAACCCCTCGAACAGCAGGTTTTAATACGGTTGAAACTGGAAGTTTAACAACGGCAACTTTATTTATAACTATTACTTTAATGTTTGTAGGGGCATCTTCAGGAGGAACTGGTGGAGGAGTAAAAACCACTACATTTGGAGCTATATTGATTAATGTATTTGCAACTATTACTAATAAAGAAGATACCAATATCTATGGAAGAAAGCTTCCTAAAGAAGTGATTAGCAAGGCGTTTACAATTGTCTTCATAGCAATGATGTGGATTGTTTTAGTAACAATAATTTTGTCTATAACTGAAAATATGGAATTTATAGATATATTGTTTGAAACTGTTTCAGCATTTGGTACTGTTGGTTTGAGTACTGGGATTACCGGAAGTTTAAGTTCAATTGGAAAGGTTATGATTATAATTACTATGTTTATAGGAAGACTTGGTCCAATGACTTTAGCGGTTGCTTTTTCAAGACAAGCTATGAGGCAAATAGTAAAGTATCCAGAGGAACAAATAGTTGTTGGGTAAGGGGTGTCAAATTGACTGAAGCTAATGTGATAACAAGTCAAAATAACCAAATATATAGACTAGTTCAGAACCTGATGAGTTCTTCTAAGCATAGAAAACAAGAAAAAAGTTATATGATAGAGGGCTTGAACATAGTTAAGCAAGCAGTCGAAAGTAAAGCAAATATTAGTTTATATATTATGTCTGAAGATTTTTATAATAGTGAGATGAATCATCTTGTAGACTCTGAAAGAAGTGTGGTCTTGAGTAACGCCAGGTTTAGAGAGTTGACTGATACAGTAAACAGTCAAGGTATTATGGCTATTATTAATCAAGAACCTTTTAATCAGAATGGTATTGAGCGAGTTTTAGTTTTAAATGAAGTACAAGATCCTGGAAATATGGGCACTTTAGTAAGAAGTGCAGATGCTTTTGGAATTGACACTGTGTTAATAACAAAGGGTAGTTGTGATATATACAATCCTAAAGTGATTAGGAGCACGATGGGTAGTGTTTTCCATGTTAATTTGAAGAAAGATTTAACAAATGAAGAAGCTTTTGAAATTCTGTCAATGAATGAAATAAAAGTGTATACTTCCGTATTAGATGAGGAAGCAGTTAAGCTTAATAGTATAAATAAAAGAGAAAAATGGGCTTTAGTACTTGGAAATGAATCAAGAGGAGTTAATGACTTTTGGATAAACAATTCTAGTCTTAAGCTAATGATTCCAATGTTTGGTAAAGCTGAGTCATTAAATGTAGCAATTGCAGGGAGTATAATAATGTATCAACTTACTTGTCTTAGATAAAACACTATGATAATATTAATACAATAAATTGATCATTGATGAGGAATAGTAATTATATAATTGCATACAGGGAGAGTAAATCTAGATTGAGAATTTATTCATGTTTACTGTATAATGAATTCACCTCGGAGATAAATGTTGAAAATACAAAGTAGGCATTTACGGATAAAACCGTTATCTAATGAAGTTGGCCATTTACGTGGCAAGCTGGGTGGTACCGCGATACTGTTTTCGTCCCTGCGACGAAGGCAGTTTTTTTATTTAAAATAATAGGAGGAGTCGTTATGAAAGATAAGTTACTACAGATTAAAGAACTTGCAGTCAACGAACTGAAGCTAGTTCAAGATTTGGATAGTTTAGAAGAAGTTAGAATTAAGTATTTAAGTAAAAAAGGTGAGCTAAGAAAGCTATTGTCAAAAATGGGTAAAATAAATCCAAAAGAGAGGCCAATTATAGGTCAATTAGCTAATGAAATTCAAAGTGAAATTGAAAACTTGTATGATGAAAAATCAAGAGAGCTAAAAGAATTCGCTAAAATGATGAGAATTAAGTCTGAGAAGATAGATGTTACTCTTCAAGGTGAACAGAAGCAAATTGGTCATCAGCATCCATTAAACATGATTTATGATCAAATGATTGATATATTCGTGGGGATGGGATTTGAAGTAAAAGAAGGAAGAGAAATTGAGACAGATTATTATAACTTTGAGGCTTTAAATATTCCTAAAGACCATCCAGCTAGGGATATGCAAGATACTTTCTATATTAGTGAAGATATTGTGTTGAGGACACATACATCTCCGATGCAAATTCACACTATGGAAGATAAAAATAAGAATGAGCCAGTAAAAATTGTCTGTCCAGGAAGAGTTTATAGACGGGATGATGATGCTACTCATACCCCAATGTTCCATCAAATAGAAGGTTTAGTTGTGGGTGAGGGCGTCTCTCTATCAGATTTAAAAGGGACTTTAGAGCTTTTCTTTCACCAAATGTTTGGAGAAAGTACCGCTGTAAGGTTAAGACCAAGTTATTTCCCATTTACTGAGCCAAGTGCTGAGGTAGATATCACTTGTGTGTTCTGTGGTGGTGCTGGATGTAAAGTTTGTAAAAACACTGGCTGGATCGAAGTATTAGGGGCAGGTATGGTTCATCCAAATGTTCTGAAGAAAGTGGGTTATGATCCAGATTTAGTAACTGGCTTTGCATTTGGCATGGGTATTGATAGAATGACAATGCTAAAACTTAAGATAAATGATTTAAGGCTACTTTTTACAAACGATATCAGAATGATAAATCAGTTTTAGGGGTGAAATTATGTTAGTTTCTTATTCTTGGATAAAAAAATATGTTGATATAGATATAGATGCTTACGAGTTAGCAGAAAAATTAACTAATGCAGGTGTTATAGTTGATAATGTTTATGATTTAAGTACAAATTTAGATAATTGCGTAATAGGTAAACTAGAAGAAGTTAAAAAGCATGAAAATAGCGATAGACTCTTTATATGTAAAGTTAATGTCGGTGATGAAATTCTACAAATAGTAACAGCAGCAGAAAATGTTGAACAAGGGCAACTTGTACCCGTTGCAATGCCTGGTGCTCACCTACCAAATGGGTTGAAAATAAAGAAATCTAAGCTAAGGGGAGAAACATCTAATGGAATGTTGATTTCTTTAGAAGAATTAAATTATGAAACCAAAGTCATGAGACAAGACGAAAAAGAAGGTATCTTCATCTTTCCAGAAGGAAGTGTAGAGATTGGGCAGTCTGTTGAGTCAGCTTTTTCAAGAGACGACTATTTGCTTGAACTTGATTTGACACCTAATAGATCTGATTGCAGTTCAATTTATGGGTTAGCTATAGAAGTCGGTGCAATACTTAACAAAGAAGTTAAATTACCAAAATATGATTTACAGCCAGATGTAAAAGTTGATGATTTAGTAATAGAAATACAAAATGAAAGTTTATGCCCTCATTATTATGGGATAGTATTTGAGTTAACAGATGACAAAGAATCTCCTTTATGGATGCAGAATACTTTAAGGCATGCGTCTATGAGACCAACTAACCTGGTGGTTGATATTGCTAACTTTGTAATGCTTGAAACCGGCCAACCGCTACATACTTTTGATTATGACAAAATTAAAGACAACAAAATCATTGTTAGAGAAGCAGTTAGTGGAGAAGTACTAAAAACATTAGATGAAAGCGAGCGAGTTTTATCAAGTGATAATTTAGTTATTGCAGATTCAACAGACCCAGTTGCTATTGCAGGTGTAATGGGAGGGTATGATAGTGAGATTACAAAGAGTACAAGTAGGATATTGCTCGAATCTGCAATTTTTGATCATGTAAGCATTCGAAAGACCTCTAGAGAGTTTAATTTATTCAGCGATGCTGCATCAAGATTCTCAAAAGGTATTGGACGAGAATTAAGTATGTTGGCTCTCATCAGATTTGCGCAGCTGTTTGAAGAGTTGGGTGCTGGTAAAGCTATTTCTGATGTTGTTAAGGCTGGGAGTGATTATGAAAAATACAAGACAATTATCTTAAATCCTAAAAAAGTTATTAGTATTGCAGGACAGCATATAAAAACTAATGAGATGAGCAATTATTTGGTTAGGTTAGGCTTTGGGGTGAGGTTGTTAGACAATGGACACTTGGAGGTTAAATCTCCGTCAAGAAGAATTGATATAGTTGAAGAAGTAGATTTAGTTGAAGAAGTACTTCGTCTAAAAGGGTTTGACGATATTAAGGCTACTTTACCTAAGTTAGATGATATTGGTCTTATCCCTGAAAAAATCAGAAGTAGGAGAAAGATAAAGGAAATTCTAAGGTCAAATGGAGCTAGCGAAGCTGTAAACTATGCTTTTTATGGACCAGAAGATATAAATAGACTGAATATGAATGAAGATAACTCTGTAGAAAGTTCTATATTAATTGGTAATCCACTTTCATCTAGAAATAGTGTAATGAGAACAACATTGCTACCTGGGCTTATCAATAGCTTAATATATAATCTTAACAGACAAGTTAAAGGTTTATGTTTATCTGAGTTTGGTACAGTGTTTAATAGCGTTAACAAGTCAGATTTACCTATTGAAAATGAGATGATAGGGATAATTGGAGCAGGTGTTCAAAACCCTATGAGCTGGTATGATAAAAATATAAAATACTATAATTTTTACACAATAAAAGGTATTGTGGAAAACATTTTTTCTAGCTTAAAAATCAGTATTGAGTTTAGAAGAACAACTAAAGAATATCTACACCCAGGTAGAGCAGCTAATATTTATACAGACGATAAGCTTGTTGGATACATAGGAGAATTACATCCTGATGTAGTAGAAAAACTAGGTTTAGAAACAGAGCATAGGGTGGTATACGCTGAGATAAATCATGATATTATCATGCAGTACTCAAAACATACACAGTATAATGAGATTAGTCAGTTTCCATCAATGGAAAGAGATCTCGCCATCGTTATTGATAAAGATATAATTGCGGGTGACATAATTAAACTTATCAAAAACTCAGGTGGTGAAATTTTAGAGTCGGTTGAAATGTTTGACCTTTATGAGGGAAAACAAGTCGGGGAAGGTAAAAAAAGTTGTGCATTTCAACTTAAGTTTAGCCTTAATGAAAGAACTCTTAAGGCTGAAGAAGTGAATGATGCAATTGATAAGATAATTAAATCGCTTTCAGATAAGCATGAAGCAGTGTTAAGGTAAATATATAGCTTCTTAGCTTAGTTTTTGATATAATAAAAAAAACTAATTAATGGGGGGATATTATGACAGAAGATAAAAAATCTAATGAGAAAGTAACAGTTGACATTTATGGTCAAAGATATACCCTAAAAGGGCCGTTAGGTGATGATAAAATTAAGAAACTTGCTAGTGACTTAGATAAACTTATGAATGAAGTTGCATCTTCAACACCCCATTTAGCTACACATCAAATAGCTGTTTTAGTAGCATTAAGACTTCTTAATGACTATAAAGAGCTAAAAGAAGAGTATGATAAAGGATTTCAATTAGCATTGTTTAAAGAAAGCGATGGAGATATATTTTAATTAAGAGGGGTCTGATGATATCAGCCCCTTTTTAGATTATAGGAGGATAAACTTGGATAACAAGTCATTAAAAACACTAGAGTTTAATAAAATAATAGAAAAACTAAAATCTTATATAAAAAGTCCACTTGGTGAAGACTATCTTAATGATATGAAACAATATAATTCGATAAATGAAATAAAATATCAATTAGCTGCAACATCAGAAGCAAGACATTTAATAACTATTGGGAAATTAAGCTTGTCAGGATTATTTGATATACGTAATGTATTGAAACAAGTTAGAATTAACTCAACGCCAAAAGAAGAAGACTTTGTAGCAATATACCAGACAATTGACTGTTATGAACAAGCTATACAAAAAATTAGAAAGCAAAAAGAAGATACCCCTGAAATGAATAAACTCATTGAAGGAGCCCCTTATCTAGGAGATTTATCTAATTTTTTAAAGAATAGTATTAGCCCTGAAGGATATGTTTTAGACGATGCTTCGCAGGAGCTAAAAGCATTAAGAAGAAAAATAATGATAAAAGAAGACAACATAAAGAAACGTGTAGATAGTATTGTACAATCTAGCTCTATGAGCACATATCTACAGGAAAAGCTTGTTACAATTAGACAAGGAAAATATGTCATACCTGTTAAGTATAATTATAGAAGCCAGGTTAAAGGTATTGTTCATGATCAATCAGCCAGCGGCGCTACATTATTTATTGAACCTCAAGCAATAGTAGAGTTGAGTAATGAGCTACGTATCCTTAAGCAGGAAGAAAAAAGAGAAGTGGATAGGATACTCAGAGAGCTAACTACTGCATGTTATGATGATTATGAAAATTTGAGGTTTGTTATTAACATAATGGGCGTATTAGATTACTTGTGTGCTAGAGGCTACTTGAGCTTAGAAATGAACGCTGTAGAGCCAAAAGTTAATGACAATAAGGTAATTGCCATAAATAATGCAAGGCACCCCTTGATACCAAAAGAGGAGGTTGTGCCAGTCTCAGTAAGCATAGGAGATAACTACAAATCTCTCATTATTACGGGACCTAATACTGGAGGAAAAACAGTAACATTGAAACTTATTGGACTATGTCAGGTTATGGCTCAATCTGGATTACATATTCCAGCAGACGTAAATTCTGAAGTAGCAATATTTGATAATGTACTTGCAGACATTGGAGATGAGCAAAGTATTGAACAAAGCTTAAGTACATTCTCATCTCATATGAAAAATATAGTAAGACTATTAGATATGGCTACGGAAAACTCGCTTGTTTTACTAGATGAGTTAGGAGCGGGGACTGACCCAGTTGAAGGTGCTGCTCTTGCAATGTCAATAATTGATGAGTTATTAGAACGAAATGCAATTTCTGTCGCAACAACACACTATAGTGAGTTGAAAGTGTATGCATATGATCACCCAAACATTATTAACGGATCAGTAGAGTTTGACATAGAAACACTTAGTCCTACATATAAACTCGTCTTAGGAGTGCCTGGTAAGTCGAATGCTTTTTTGATTTCTGAAAGATTAGGACTGCCTAATAAAATTATAAGTAGGGCAGATAGTTATTTAACTTCTGAACAAAAGAATGTTGAATCATTAATAAGAGATTTGGAAAATGATCGAAATGAAGCAAAGCGTAAGCTAAGAGAAGCTATGGGTATAAAAAAGCAAAATGAGGATTTGAAAAAGCAGCTTGAAGAGCAAAATCAAATTATCAAACAAGAGAAAGCAAATCTTAAGAAAACAGTTTATGAAGAGGCTCAAGCTGACATAGCAAATATGCAAGAAGAGTTAGAACATACGATAAGAAATCTTAAAGAGCTCTTAAAAGAAAGTTTAGAAGAAGAAGCAATGGAAGCTATAATAAAAGAATCTAGGCGTAAGTTCCATGAAACAGAGGATAAGATTAGAAGTAATACTAAATCATTTAGACAGCCGATAATAAGAGAAATAAGTGATAATGGTGTAGCAGATTGGATGCCTCAGAAAGGCATGAAAATTCTTCATAAACAATGGAATCAAGAAGGGTATATTATAGATATTAATAAGGATGAAACTGAAGTACAAATCCAGTGTGGACAGATGAAGTTTTGGACTAGTAAAGATGCATTAAAGCCTATACATGAAAACAGTCAAGAAGTAAGAAGGGCAGCTGTCTCTAGGTCAAGCAATTATGTGCCTCTTGAGCTTGATATCAGAGGTAAGAGTATAATGGAAGCAGAAGAGATAATTGATAAATATTTAGATAATGCTGTTTTGAGTGGTCGGAGCGAGGTCGCGATTATTCATGGTAAAGGAACTGGTGTGCTCAGAAAAGGAGTGCAAGAGTATTTAATGACACACGTGCATGTAGAAGAAATAAGACTTGGTAACCATGATGAAGGTGGTCATGGTGTAACTATTGCAAAACTAAGTAAATAATATATATAACAAAAATGGGGCTGTCTCAAAATAGAATGAAAATTCTGTTATGAGACAGTCTTTTTCTTGAAAGAAAAATAGGCTTTTAGGCTCAACTCATAGCCTAAAAATGTTTAGGGTAGTACTATACGCTTTTATGTTAGGATATACTTCTAGTAGAAAAATTGAAAAAGCCTGTAGGCAAAATATTAACTTTATGTGGTTGTTAAGAGGAGAACCAGTGCCAGATCATAATTCAACCAATAGATAAGTTTTTCGTAGAAATTAGTGCTAAGTACTGGGTAATAGAAGAATTGGAAAGAGATTTAATAACTCAAATGGAAGTTATCCTTAAGAAACTTAAAAAGATTGCTAAAAGAATAATATAGTCTTCGTATATAGCAAATGTCGAAAGAAACAACAAATACAGCGGGGCATTGAGCAATTAAACGAATATATTAACAAAATGAAGAAGTATGAGTTCATATGTCATAATAACAGGAGGCTAAAGCACATCTATACTTCTAAAAGAAAAAAAGATAGTGGTTATGAAGCAAAATCTAGGGTGTATGAGTGTGAAAGTTGTGATAACTGCGAATTTAGATTACAGTGCTTTAAGGGTAAGAAGAATCAAAGGATATTCTACTCTTCCATCTTTATTAAGTATAGAGAAGAATCTCAAAGAAATATTGATAGTGAACTAGGAATGTTATTTAGAGTAAATAGATCTATTCAAACTGAGAGAGCAATTGGGGCTTTGAAACAAGACTATAAGTTTAATAGATTTAAGTATAGAGGAGAAATAGGTACATTTTTTGAAGTACTTATATATGCTATGGCTTTTAGTGTTAACAAACTTCACAACAAGATTCAGGATAATCGGTTAGGTTTGTCATTCTTTTATCCAAAAGCTAGTAATGTAGCTTAAGTAACTTTAGTAAAACCTGAAATAATAATCTTCAGGGACTTATGTCCCTGAATTTCTTTTAAATAAAAGACACACAATCAACCATTATCTGGATAATTGCGTGTCATTTCTTAGCCTTATTTTGTTTTATCTGGAAATGCCTTAAAGTTTACTACTTTGAGACAACCCCATTAAAAATTCTAGTCACCTATTGGAATACCATCGTCAGGGTCCTCTATTATTGGAATATCCTCTGGTGGTAGTTCATCGCCTTCATCACCATTCTCTACTGGTTCTTCTGGGTCGGTGTCATTGCCTGGAAAATCAGGTTCTACATAGATTGGAGGGTCAGGGTAAACTATCTCACCATCCTCATTTATATATGCACCACCAGGCAAGTGAATATCACAATGCTTAGAAGGCTTTTCCCATATATAGTCAAGTGGACGATCTAGTTGATTTCCTTGTTCATCAACACGGTCATAATTTTCATCTCTATCAAATCGGTATCTAATAACCTGACTAGCTGCAGGACAATATTCACTTGCTAATAAACTAGATTCAGAACAAATCAAAACTTGCTGGAAGAAATCATCAGTTTCAGTAGGTTCTGTACCTCGTATAAATATCTCATTAATTCTAAACTCATTTGGTGTATGAGTACCTGGTAAAAGTCCAGTTTTAGAACTTATTTGAATAGGTCCTATAATGTTATCAGGCTTACTAAAATCATTCTTAGGGATCTCAGCTGCATCTAGTGCATTTTTCATCATGGCTGCCCAAACTCTAGCAGGCCATTGACTTCCGTCTACTCTATTTCTTTCTTGCCATTTTCTAGAGCTAAGTGCTACACCAGGTGCACCAGGGGAATAATTATACACATCATGTCCAGTCCACACACCACCTACATAGTCAGGGGTATAGCCAATAAACCAAGCATACTGAGAGCCCTGAGATGTTCCTGTTTTTCCAGCAGCAGGTCTTGAAACAGCTCTTGTATCTGCAAATCTTGCAATTACATCTTTTAAAATGTCAGTCATGATGTATGCGGCTTCTGGTCTCATAGCAGTCCTCTGAATCGTATTAGCTTCATACAAAGTATTCCCATCTGAGTCAACTATTTTTCTTATATAAATGTTTTCCCAATTGCCATTTTCATTTAATTCACCCACTAAAATACCTTCATTACCAAAAACTCCAAAAGCTCTAGTCATTTCTTCCAAAGTCATTTCTGTAGCTCCTAGTGCAGAAGATGGATACGGATGAACCTCAGTATTAATCCCTAATTGTCTGACGAACCTTATATTGTTCTCAATACCTACGGCTAAAAATGCTTTTACAGCAGGTATATTAAGAGATCTAACTAAGGCTGTTCTTACAGTAACAAGTCCTAAGAAATTTCTATGATAGTTTTGTGGTCTATATACTCCACCCCATTCTGTGTAAGATATTGGGGCATCATCTATTACAGTGCCAGCAGTAAGAATGTTTTGTTCAATTCCCGCTGCATAATCTATTACAGGTTTAACAGAAGATCCAGTAGATACATGTGATTGAGCATATCTTTTTAGTCCATTTTTGGTGACATCCCTATCTCCAACGGCAGCTCTAACTTCCCCAGTGCTCTGTTCTATAATAATCGCTGCAACTTGGGGTCCCATAGAACCATTTGGTTCTTCTTCTCCGACTCCATCTAAAACTGTTAAAACAGCATTTTCAAGCTCTGCTTGCATAGTTAAATCGATTGCAGTATATATATGTAGTCCACCATAAAAAATCAGATTATCAGCTTCGCCTCCAGTTTCAACAACTCCTGCCTCAATAAGTTTTCTTTTAGCAACTTCTTTAGCGTGCCAAGTATACTGCGGATGAGGTTGGGGGTCTTTTTTGCTCGACCCTGCTAAGATGACCTCTTGTGACTTTGCTTCTTCAGCTTCTGATGATGTTATATACTCTAGTTCTACCATTTTATTAAGTACTAAGTTTCTTCTATTTATAGCTGCATCTAAGTTATTATAAGGTGAATAATAATTTGGTGTTTGTGTAATCCCAGCAAGCATCGCTGCTTCTGCTAGGTCTACTTCTTTAGCAGATTTACCAAAATACATTTCGCTAGCAGCTTCAATACCATGAGCGTAATGACCTAGGAAAGCTCTGTTTAGGTACATTTGTAATATTTCTTCTTTGGTATACATACGCTCTAGCTGTAAAGCTAACCATTGTTCCTGGAGTTTTCTTTCCATAGTTCTTGCAGGAGTAAGAATTGAATTTTTTAGAAGTTGTTGTGTAATTGTACTAGCACCCTCTATTCTACCACCAGTTAAATTTCTATATATAGATCTGAATATTGCTCTCAGATCTATACCTGGATGATCCCAGTACCTCTCATCCTCTATAGCTACAAAAGCATTTATGAGGTGTTCAGGGATATCATTATATTCAATGAGTGTTCTATCCTCTTCACCATGAAAAGTTGTGTAGACATTATCATTTTTATCATAAACATAAGAAGTTTGCACTGGTCTAAGCTGGTTTGGATTTATATCTGGTGCTGCAGATATAACTTTATAGGCGTATCCAAGCGCTGCTATACCAGCTACTAAACCTACTAAGAAGAATAAAATAATCGATACCTTTAATGCTTTCTTAACCTTGCTAGGTTTTTTCTTCTTATTGTCTGTTTTTTTGTCTGTGTCATTATTTTTTTTATTTTTATTAGTTTTTCTTTTATGAATAACTCTTGTTTTATCATCCACAAGTGTATCCTCCTTATTGATTCTGCTAATTATTATACCATAATAATTCCAGAAAAATATATATTAAAGCGCTTCTTGGTCCTGTAGCTCCTTTGCATAAGCGGCTACTTGATTAATCATATCATCAGTTGTTTTGCTTACGAGAAGTTTCCCATGGAAATCTACAATTATACTTGAAAAGCACAAACCACATTCACCTAAACACCTAGCAGTTCTTATGTTAAATGATTTACTTAAATGAGTATTCGCATAATCAAGCACAGCTTTAGAACCAAACTCGAGATTTTGTTCGCAAAAAGTAATTTTCTTCATTTTATTTAAAATATGCCTCCACTTATTTGTATGTTATAATATTACTGTAACAATATATATCTTATTAAGGAGGAAATCAATGAAAAACTATCTTGTAGTACTAAACAAAGATGAAGCAACTGTTTCATTTATCAATGTTTCTGACTATAAAACAGTAAAAAAAGTTCCAGTAGACATTAATCCACATGAGGTAGCAATATCTCCTGATAAAAAGTTTTCATATGTTACTAATGCAGGTGGAAATACAATATCAGTTATAGATAATGAGAAAATGGAAGAAGTTAAAAGAATAGAACATCCTGATTTTAAATTTCCACATGGTGTAGGAGTTACAGAGGATGGAAAGAAATTATATATATCTTCAACCTATTCGAATAAGATATTTATAATTAATACAGATAACTTCGAGTTTGAAAAAGTAATTGATACTTATCAAGATAAAACTCATATGATTTATTTTTCAAGAGATAAACAGACTATTTATATTCCAAATATAGGGTCTGATAATATGACTATATTTGATGTTAATAATGAAGAAGTTGTAACTCATATACCTGTAGGTAAGGGACCAGAGGGAGCGGCTGTTGATATAAATGACAAGCTTTTATATGTTGCAAATCAACATGATAACGAAGTTCAGATAATTGATTTAGAGAATTACAATACTATAAAAAGAATAAAGTTAGGTACTTTACCAATAAGATTAATATTTAGTCCAAATGGTGAATGGGTTTACGTTCCTAACAGAGAATCTGGAGATTTATCAATCATTGAAACAGAAGGTATGAGAGAGATTAAAAGAATTAGAGTAGGAGTATGGCCAGGTGGAACGGTTTTCAATCCAAGTGGGTCATTAGCTTATGTTGCTAATAATAAAACTAATGATGTGTCAGTAATAGACACTTCTACACATAAAGAAATTGCCAGAATTGAGGCTGGAATTCATCCTGATGGCATAGCATACTTAGACAATGAGTATGCATAAAATGAGAAGAGCTGAAAGACTCATGAGTCTTTCAGCTTCTTGGGATTTTTTAAAGAATAGAGACACATTAAGACTTGGTTTGGTTGATAATAATATTCCTTATATTGTTCCTTTAAACTATGTTTTAGTGGAGGATGTTGTATACATACATTCAGCAAAAGATGGCAGGAAAATAGATTTAATAGAAGTGAATAATAATGTATGCATAGAAGTAGATGAAACAATTGGGGTTAAACAAGCAACAAAGGGTTGTAAGTTTAGTTGTTTTTATAGAAGTGTCATTGCAACAGGGGAAGCTTTCTTTATTGATGATATTGAAAAAAAAGGAAAAATACTTAATTTACTGGTAAGTAAATATGCTAAAGATGAGTTTGTCAAAGTTGAAAATGATGAAGGGAACAATGTTCATGTAATAGGCATTAAAATAACAGATATTAAAGGTAAAGAATTATTACCTTAAGAGAAGAAAGGAGCATTTTTATATGAGAACTGTTAGTAATGATCCTAACTCTAGAGAAAACTTTATGTTGGCATATAAGGTAGCAACAAACTTAGTTAAAAGACACCATGAAGCTGACAGATTACGCCTTTTAAGCTATATAGATAAGACTCAAGGGTATTATACTATATACTTAGCACAAGACCCTGCGAATCCTTTGAGCACAGCGTTTGGCTATTTTAATGTATCTTTAGGTAACTTTCGCTCAATAAATGACAATGAGTTGTACTACTACTATAATGCTTATAAAGATGGAAAAACTGAAGATGAAATAGTTGAAAAAATTGAAGACATGATAAAACTTTCATATGATGAAGAAAACGAAAGTGATGGGTCTAATTTATACTATATATGCATGGATTTAATTGATCAAGTAGTTCAGAGTATGGCAGATTTAGAGTCTGGATTTGCAGTAGAAAATGAGATTTGCCCATATATGGGGCCATATAGTAGAGTAGCAGACAATCAACTTTGGTTTGATCTATTAGACTTTACAAAAGATCAGTTCACCCAAAGATGCAACTATGATTATTTTGCGATAGGCACAGGCGTTCCAGGTGGGCCAGTGTATAGAGCTTGGGCGTTTATTTCAAATCAAGGGATGCTTTACTTGAAAAATCATGAACCTGTAGATATAGTTAAATCATGTCGTGAAGAAAATGGGTTACAGAGAATTATCGAGTTAATCGAAAGTAGCAGGCAATTTAATAGATAAAGTATTACTTAGTAGGTGAAAAAATGATAATTGTAATGAGCCTTGATTCTACTGATATGCAAGTTAACGATGTAGTTTCGAGGCTTGAAATGGAAAAGATCAGCTATAACATAGAAAAAGTTGGGCTAAGAACTTTGATTTTGCTAGCTGTAAATAAAGATAGGATTGATGAAGTTTTTCTTGCTAACTACCCAGGTGTTGAGTCTTTGGCAAGTAGCTGGGCTAGTCTACCAATCATAGGTAAGAATTATTTAGAATATAGAGAGTATAGCTTGAAAAAGTTTAATTTAAAAGAAGAAAAACCTATAATTATTGCTGGCCCTTGTGCAGTAGAATCTAGGGATCAAGTTTTTGATATTGCTAAACATATTCATGACAAAATCTCACTTTTTAGAGGTGGAGCATATAAGCCTAGAACATCTCCTTACAGTTTTCAAGGTATGGGAATAGATGCTTTGAAATATCTAAAGGAGGTAAAAGAGGAGTTTAGTGTACCAGTTGTTTCAGAAGTTATGTCACAAAAGCAATTGGAAGAAGCTTATGACTATTTAGATGTTATACAAATTGGAGCAAGAAATATGCAAAATTTTGAGCTTCTTAAAGAAGTAGGAACTCAAGATAAAGCTGTTATTTTAAAAAGAGGTCTCTCAGCCACGATAGAAGAGTGGTTAAATGCCGCTGAATATATAGCTACAAGAGGTAATGAGAACATAATTTTGTGTGAGAGGGGTATAAGAACTTTTTCTAAAGATACCAGAAACACGTTAGATTTAAGTTCAGTGCCAATTGTAAAAAGTAGAACTCATTTACCTGTAATAGTAGATCCTAGTCATGCCACAGGATATTGGAATTTAGTCGAACCTATGGCATTAGCGGCTATAGCTGCAGGCGCAGATGGGCTTATGATAGAAGTACACAATGCTCCAGATAAAGCTCTTTCAGATGGAGACCAGTCTCTTAAGCTCGAGCGATTTAATGAGATAATTACTAAAGTTAAGAAACTTTATCAACTTATGACAACATTTTAAACATCCTTGAAGGAAATTCATTTAGGGTGTAGAATAAATAGAGAGCAAAAACAAGGAGGTTGTTTAATGAAAACAGCAATAGTTGGAGGAAAGATATATACTATTACTAATGGTATTATCGAAAACGGAACAGTTTTAATTGAAAATGGGAAAATTGTTGAAGTTGGACAAGATGTAAATGTTCCTGAAGATGCAAAAGTTCTTAATGCAGAGGGAAAAACAATTACACCAGGCTTAATTGATGCACATAGTCACATTTGTCTATGGGGAGAGCCTAATGTTCCTATGGTTATGGATTTTAATGAAATTTCATCACCTATCACTGCTGAAGTTAGAGGTATGGATTCTATTAATCCACAAGACCCTGCAGTAAAATTAGTAAGAGAACATGGTATTACTTCAGTTTATACTGGACCAGGTTCAGCTAATATTATTGGTGGAACTGGAGTTGCTATAAAGCTAAGAGGTTTGACAGTAGAGGAAATGATGTATCCAGGAACAGAAGGTATGAAAATGGCTTTAGGTGAAAATCCTAAGAGAGTTTATGGCGAAAGAAAAAATGAGCCATCAACAAGAATGGGTAACGCAGCTGTTTTAAGAAAATCATTAATCAAAGCTCAAAATTATTTAAATAAGATTGAGCACGCTGAAAAAGAAGGCAAGCCATTACCAGATAGAGATCTACAGCTTGAAATGATTGGTAAAGTTGTTAAAGGAGAGCTTACAGCTAGAATTCATGCACACAGGGCTGATGATATTATTACAGCGATTAGAATTGCTGAAGAGTTCAGTTTAAAGTATTCTATTGAGCATTGTACTGAAGGTTATAAAGTAAAGGAAATTCTAGCTGAAAAAGATGTTACAGCTGTGGTAGGACCATTATTAATGGGTCCAGCTAAACAAGAACTTTGGGAAGTTAAAATGGAAACTCCTGGTATCCTAAATGATGCTGGTGTAAATGTTTGTATACAAACAGATGTAGCTGGTGGAACTAGATGGCTTCCTGTACATGTGGGACTAGCAATTAGACACGGTCTTAAAGAAGAAGAAGCATTTAAGTCTGTTACTATTAACCCAGCTAAGTTTTTAGGTATCGACAACCAAGTTGGTAGTTTAGAAGCTGGAAAAGATGCTGATATCGTAGTATGGGATGGACATCCATTCTCTAATTTGACATCATGTGTTATGACTATTATTGACGGAGAAGTTCTTTTTGAAAAAAAATAATTAAATATTAACAAATAATTGAAAGAGCCCTTTTAAAGATAAATTATTTAAAGGGGCTTTTTTTTGATTATGATATAAAAAATGGACCAGTTCTTAAGCTGGTCCATTTAGAATTTAATGATTACATACTGCTTGTATGATTTCAGTTTTAAGTCCATCAAACTTTCTTAACCACTCACATCTCTCTTCCATAAGTCTATCGTTTAAAATGTGGTATTGTTCATCTGTAAAGTAGTTCTTTGGGTTATATCCTGATAAATCAACTTCTTGTGATTCTACAGCAACTTCATATCCCCAATATGGATCGATTTCCCATTTAATTGTTCCCCTAGCTATGTCTTTCATAAGCCCAGTTGAAACATCTACAGTAATGTTTTTACCTTTTGTATTGTAAATGTATGACGTACCAACTCTTCCAGTATTAAACAGATAGCATTCCATATCATCATTGTTCTTTAAGATTTCTAGGAATCTATTTCCTTCTTCAGCTTCAGGTCCAACTATAAAAGGGTTTGTTCCAACAGATCGCTTACTTTGACCTTTTTTAGTAGGGTCTCCCGCACCTGTTTCAACTGATTCACCTAACATGAAAAATGCAGCAGCTTGCTCAGGGGTTAGTCTTGCTAAAGCAGGCATAACGTCATTTCTTCTTGTAATAAATACTATTTTATTAGCCTTGTCTATATCAATTCTATCTTTAATGCCTTCTACGTCTTCTCTACGTAAAACACCTCTACCATTATTGCATAATGTTTCATCATCATAGTCTATAATTCCAGATTCTTCGCAAACTATAACATTTTCAAAAGCAGCATATGGAGACTTAGCGGCATTGAATAGAACTCTTTGTGACTCATCCAAGCCACCTGTTTTTATAAAGAATCCAGCTTCAGTTCCATAACAATATCCATCAGGCATCATCAGCACTACATCATCTTGCCTAATAATTGACTCTTCTTCGCCAGTTAATCCATGATCTGATAAGGTCAGAGTTGTTTTTCCTGTTCCAGACAAGCCAAACATAATAAAGCCATACTCTTTTAACTCGTTATTTTTATCTCTAACTTTTAATACTTTTGAGCCTGCATGGAATCCTAATCCGCCCCATTCTTTTGCCAAGAACATTGCATGTCTTAAGAAAGATTTCTTAGCTTCACCAAAATAATCTGAACCTGTAATATATGTAACTCGATTATCCATATCAGCATAAATTTTTCTATTTTGAGTGTTCAATTCTGGAACATAAATAGAAATAAAGTCTACTTGACTATCAGGTAAATCCTCTTGACCAGGAACTGGTGCAAAATACATATTTGCAAGCATCATTGCAATTCGTGCATATTTCTTTGTAATATAAAGTCTTAGCTTAAGTTGCTTGTCTGAATTACCCAAAATACAGTCAATTTGGATTACATCACGTTTTTTAAGATATTCATGAACTTGATCTTGAAGCTTCCTAGCTTCATCTCTAGTCCACTCTTTTTGGAATACGCCAGTTTTAACATTATCAGAAACTACATAAGTATTGTCTGCACTTCTTGATCGTATATGTGTCACATATACAGGACTTCCTGTGCATGTTGTAATTTCATCACCTTTAGCCCAGTCACGTAAAACATCTGTACCTGGATTTTTAAATAATCTCTTAGCAATGACAGGAATTCGTTCACTATATCCCTCAGGTCTAGAAAAAGGTTTTGTTATATCTTTCATAAGGAACCTCCGTGGTAAAATAATAAAAGTTTTATATCAAAATTTTAGCATACCGTTTTATTTAGGGCAAACTAAAAAAAGAAAATACGCTAATTAGTGTATACTAAATAGCGTATTATTGCAACATAATTATTCTTTTATCTAACAAAGAAGTAAATCAAAATTGAAGCAGCAAAAGTTGCCGGTATTGGCAGTAAATACTCCCTATATAAATCTGTTATCTTAATTTTAAAATATTCCAGTGTCAGTATTTGACATAAGTGAAGAGGCGACACTAAATATCCTAAAAACGATGAACTATATGCTAACATAATTAGTGGTACTGGGTTTGCTGTTACAGAAAGTGCTGGTAGCAAAATGGGTAGAGTAACACCAATTGCTGAAGTTGTTGATGCACTTAGCATACCTGTCAGTAATGGTAGACTAATAAATAAGATATATATGGGAACTCCAGTTTCTAAGAAACTAGTTACTAGTTCATTTAATACACTTAGTTGTCCAACCATCTCCTTAAACACCATGATTCCAAAGCCACTAAACATAATCCCAATGTTTATACCTTTTACAATAGACTTTCCTTTGTCCACATTTTCACTATTCAAAAAGAAGGTTATTATAATACCTATTAGTAAGCCAATTGGAAAAGCGATACTTCCAATTAGATTGCTAAGGTCTGGAGAAACTCCAATGTTTGCAAAATCCATCCCTTCAAACGTCAAAGCTACTATTAAACTAACCCATATTGGAGAGCTATATTTAACAAAATCAGTAAAGTCAGAAAAAGACCTCTTACCATTTTGATAGCTAAGTTCTTCATTAGTCTTTGATGGTCTTATCCACATAAAATAACCTAGTCCGATTAAAATAAGTGATAGTGGCCATTGAATAGCTATTAAATCAAACTTATCTATATTGGCGATTTCTGATACAAGTATAAAACCAGGCATCATTGGATATATAAAATACCAGCCATGTCTGAAAATCAAGTTTATAGCTGATTTTTTAGGTTTAGAAATACTTAGATCATCTCCAATTTCATCAACTAATGGAGCAGCCATTATGGCACCACCTGTAACCAGAAGAGTTCCCATTATTGAAGGTACTATTGATAATGAAAGCTTAGGTGACTTAAGTAGTGTATTCAGGCTATCAACTAACTTTCTTAATATACCAAGCTCTTGCATTAAGTACCCTAAAATACTGATTAATCCAAGTATGGCTACTAATCGTATAGTAACTGGGTCACTAGCAGCAACACCAAATGTTTGCAATATACCTATTAGTCCAAGGTTAGAAAAAAGTCCAACTATTATAGAACCTAAAATTAGCGAGATTCCAAGAGAAACCTTTTTGTTAACTAACACAATGATTAATACAAAAGCTATTCCAATTCCCACAATTTGAAGCATATATATATCAACCTCTCTATTTTCTACAGTACATTGTATACTTTAAAGAGAAGATAATCTAGTAAAATATTTTTGTAGCCTAAATTATTTTCTCATTTTTTTCACACATTTAAAGTCTCGTTAAAAGAGGATTCTTAAGAAACTTATAGAATTATAAAAAAGTAGCATAGATAAAGGAGGATGTTTAATGTTAAAGAAGTTACTTGCAATTACAACAATATTTATTTTATTATTTGCAATCGTTGGTTGCCAAACAGACACATCTGATGATCCAGGCACAGATGACCCTGTTGATACACCAGATGATGGTGTAAGCAAGATTATCATGATTACCGATACAGGTGGAATACATGATAAATCTTTTAACCAAAGTGCTTGGGAAGGTCTTCAGACCTTAGTTGATAAATATCCAGATGTTGAGTTCAATTACATACTTTCGAACTCTGAGACTGAATACGCATCAAACATGAGAACAGCAGTAGATAGCGGTAGTGACCTGACTTGGGCAGTTGGATTTATGTTAGCTGATGATATGGCTGAGATTGCAGATAGTATGCCTGATGCTAAATTTGGAATTATTGATGTTGATTGGTTAGATTATGAGAATTTAGTACAGGTTGCATTTAAAGAACATGAAGGATCATTCTTGGTAGGACTTGTAGCAGGTATGACCACTGAAAGTAATAAAGTTGCTTTTGTTGGTGGCATGAGTGGAGACTTAATTAAGCGTTTTGAAGTTGGTTTTAGAGCTGGTGTTAAAGCTGTAAACCCTGATGCTGAAATTCAAGTTGCATACGTTGAAAGCTGGGATAACACACAAATTGCAAAAGAAACTGCAGATACTATGTTTGATCAAGGTGCAGATGTAATTTATCATGCTGCTGGTGGCGCAGGAGTTGGTGTATTTGAGTCTGCAAAAGCAAGAGGAACAGGACCTGAAGGATTTTGGACAATTGGTGTAGACAGAGACCAATACGAAGAAGCACCAGACAATATGCTTACTAGTATGTTTAAGAACGTAGGTGGAGCAATGGCTATGTTATCAGAAAGATTAATCGCTGATGGTATCTTCAATGGTGGAGAAGTATTATTGTTAGGACTTGCGGAAGATGGTGTTGGTGTTGCTCCTACAAGCGATATTACTATTCCAGAAGAAATCAGAGAAGATGTATTCGCAACAATTGAAGAATATACTGAAATGATTAAGAGTGGAGAGCTTGTAGTACCAGCCACAGAAGATCAATTTGAAGAATATATGGGAAATTAAATAATTCTATTACAAAAACCAGACTTTAGTCTGGTTTTTGCTTTTTGTATTGGTATAATTATAACAATGTTAGTAAAAATTTAATGAGGTGAATTTTATGCAGTTAGCAATTGAAATGAAAAATATAATAAAAAAGTTCCCTGGGGTGATTGCTAATAATAACATTACCTTTGAATTGAGAAAAGGCGAGATTCATGCATTACTTGGAGAAAATGGTGCAGGAAAATCTACACTTATGAACGTTCTTTATGGACTGTATGAGCCTGAAGAGGGTGAGATATTTGTAAACGGAAATAAGGTAGTTATTTCTGAGCCAAATAAAGCTATCGAACTTGGCATAGGAATGGTACATCAGCATTTTATGTTAGTTGAACCATTTACAGTTGTTGAAAACATAGTTTTAGGTAAAGAAACTAAAAAAAATGGATTATTAGACATGAATACAGCCAGAAAAGAAGTAGTAGAACTTAGTAAAGAGTATGGTTTAGAAGTAGACCCTGATGCCAGAATTAGAGATATTTCTGTAGGAATGCAGCAAAGGGTTGAGATTTTAAAAGCATTATATAGGGGAGCAGAGATACTTATTCTTGATGAGCCAACTGCAGTATTAACTCCTCATGAGATTGATGATTTGATTAAAATTATGAGAAAATTGACTGAACTAGGAAAGTCAATTGTTTTTATTACGCATAAATTGAAAGAGGTTAAGTCTGCGTGTGACAGAGTAACTGTTATAAGAAGGGGTGAAGGAGTTGGAACTGTGGATACTTCATCAGCTTCAATTGAAGATCTTGCAGAATTAATGGTTGGTAGAAAAGTTCTTCTTAGAGTTGATAAGAAAGATGCAAATACAACTACTAAATGTCTTGAAGTAAAGAATATTAGAGTAAAGGACAATAGAGAATTAATTGCAATTGAAGACCTTACATTTAGTATTAAATACGGGGAAATTTTAGGTATTGCAGGTATTGAGGGAAATGGCCAAACAGAATTAATAGAAGCACTTGCTGGGCTGAGAACTATCGAAAATGGTCAAATAATTCTAGATTCACAGGATATAACAAATAAAACTATCAGAGAGAGGTTTAATCTCGGATTAGCACACATACCAGAAGACCGGCATAAGCATGGGTTGGTTTTAGATTTTAGTATAGCTGAAAACACTGTGTTGCAAAACTTTTATAAAAGCCCATTTTCAAAAGGAATTTTTCTAAATTATGATGCTATTAATGACCACGCTAATAGTTTAGTTGCAAAGTATGATGTTAGGACTCCTGGAATAGAAACATTTGCCAAAAATCTTTCTGGAGGTAATCAACAGAAAGTAATTTTAGCTAGAGAGATAGAGAGAAATCCAAAGCTCATTATTGCAGCACAGCCTACTCGAGGACTTGATGTAGGTGCTATAGAATTTATCCATAGAAGATTAGTCGAACAAAGAGATGCTGGTAATGCTGTTTTGCTGATTTCTTTAGAACTTGAGGAAACTATGTCATTGAGTGACAGGATTATGGTTATGTATGAAGGAAAAATTGCAGGAGAAATGGATGCAAGTGATGCAACTGAGAATAAACTAGGAATCCTGATGGCTGGTGGTCAACTAAATGGGGGAGAGCTTAATGAATAAAGCAAAAGTAAAAAAATATCTAATAGATACTTGGTTAACAATTCGCTTTCCTATATTAGCTATAATTTTAGGACTTTTTGTTGGCGCACTAGCTATGATTTGGGTAGGCATTCAAGATGGAATGACTTTTAGTGAAACGCTAATGCAGCCTGTGAATGGGTATAGGGCTTTGTTTGTAAGTGTGTTTGGGAGCGCATATGGATTTGGAGAGTCATTAGTTTATGCAGTTCCACTTATGTTAACAGGTTTGTCTATAGCATTTGCTTTTAGATGTGGCTTGTTTAATATTGGTGCTGAAGGTCAATATATTGCTGGTTCATTTGCTGCAGCATATGTAGGATTTACTTTTAGTCATTTACCAACACCACTACAACTTTTATTAGCTATTATTGCAGGAGGACTAGCAGGGGGGCTTTGGGCAGCTTTTGCTGGTTGGTTAAAAGCAAAAAGAGGAGTTCATGAAGTAATTACTACAATAATGATGAACCATATTGCTTTTTATGTATATAATTTCTTAGTATCCGATGTATTTAAAGCTCAAAACTACCAAGGTTCTCATGCAATCAATCCTGATATAAGGTTACCCAGGTTTGAGATATTTGCTCCTTCTAGAGCACACTATGGTATTTTTATCGCACTACTAGCTGCAATTATTGTATATATAATTTTATGGAAAACTAAAATAGGCTTTGAAGTGAGAGCTGTTGGACTAAAAGCAACAGCTGCTAATTATGCAGGAATTGATGTAGCAAAAAAGTTTGTAATTGCAATGTTCATAAGTGGAATCCTATCAGGTTTGGCTGGAGGAGCACATTTACTAGGCACGATGAGGAGAGCACCTTCACTTGGATCTTTTCCAAACTATGGTTTTGATGGTATAGCTGTAGCATTAATTGGCCAGAATCACCCAGTAGGAGTAGTTTTAGCTTCTTTACTATTTGCGTTTATGAAAAGAGGAGCACCAATTATGCAAGCGCAAGCTGGTATTGCCAAAGAAGTTGTGTCTATAGTTCAAGCTTCAATTATCTTTTTTGTAGCTGCTGATCAAATTGTAAAGTGGTTTTTCAGAAGAAAAACAAAAAAAAGTGCTAAGATTGAGGTGACTATGAATGAATAGAATTGCTTTTATATCTCTTTTCGCAATGACTTTTAGGTTAGCTGCTCCTCTTTTATTAGCTGGTCTAGGCGCAATTTTTTCTGAAAAATCTGGCGTAATTAATATTGCTATTGAAGGAATAATGACAATTGGTGCTTTCTTTGCTTTAGTTGTTACTTATGCAACTCAAAACCCATGGTTAGGACTGTTAGCTGCTTTAATATCAGGTGTAGCAATCTCAGCACTTCATGCTGTAGTTTCTATTAAATTTGAAGCAAACCAAGTCGTAAGTGGTGTTGCAATCAATATTCTAGCTGCTGGCTTAACAGCATTCTTACTTAATGTTTTTTATGGCCACGGAGGTCAGTCTCCTGCTATACAAACAGCTTGGCAACTACCAAGATGGTTTAGTTTTTTGAGAGAAATACCGTTAATAGGACCTATTATAGGAGGGCATAACCCGTTAGTATACTTTGCTTTTGCAATGGTGCCCGTGACATCATTTATACTTTTTAAAACATCATTAGGGCTTAGGTTGCGAGCTGTAGGTGAGCATCCTCGGGCTGCTGACACCCTTGGCGTAAATGTCTATAAAATGAGATATTTTGGCGTTTTGATGAGTGGAGCTCTAGGTGGACTTGCTGGTGCTATTCTGACTATTGGAGAGGGTACAGTTTTCTTAGAAGGAATGGTCGCTGGTAGAGGATTTATAGCTATAGCAGCGATTATTTTTGGAAAATGGATGCCTCTTGGAACCATGCTAGCTTGTTTGTTATTTGGATTAACTTCAGGTTTGCAAATAGTTTTTCAAGTTGTAAACATTACAGCTGTTAAACCACAAATATTAGCTACATTACCATATGTTTTAACAATCCTTGCTTTAGCAGGTTTTGTTGGTAAATCAGAGGGACCAGCAGCAAGCGGTGAGCCATATAGAAAAGAAGGGCATTAGCTATTTCTCCTGGTTTTTTGACTTCTTAGCTGTTATTATAGATTTTATGACTAAAACCAGATTATTATGGGGGTAATATAAGTGCATAACTTTGTACATTTACATGTTCATACTGAATATAGTTTGCTTGATGGGGCGTGTAAAATAAAGGAACTTGTAAAAAAAGCAAAAGAAGCAAATATGCCTGCAGTAGCAATTACTGACCATGGTAATATGCATGGCTATGTACAGTTTTATCAAGAGTGTGTTAAGAATGATATAAAACCTATAATCGGGTGCGAATTTTATGTTGCACCCGAAAGTAGATTTAAAAAGAGTAGAGCTTCAAGCGATGATAATGATGCTTATGGTGGACCAGCACATTTAGTTTTACTAGCTAAAAATAAAAAAGGGTATAAAAACCTTTTGAAACTTAGCTCGTTAGCCTTTACAGAAGGGTTTTACTATAAGCCAAGAATTGATGGCGAACTCATAGAGAAGTATTCAGAAGGACTTATATGTTTAAGTGCTTGTCTTGGAGGGGAAATCCCAAGATTAATAATGTCTGGGCAACTAGATAGAGCTAAAGAAAGAGCCTTATGGTATCAAAATGTATATGGTAAAGACCACTACTATTTAGAGTTGCAAGACCACGGTATACCTGAGCAAAAAATAGTAAATAAAGGTTTGATAGAGATTAGCAAGGCTACTGGAGTACCTCTAGTAGCTACAAATGATACCCATTATATTGAAAAAGAAGATGCGTTGTTCCATGACTTACTTTTGTGTATACAGACAAAAAGAAGTATATTCGAACCTTCCAGAGATGAAAACCCGCAAGGTAGAATGAAATTTCCTAGTGAGGAATTTTGGTTTAAAGAATATAGAGATATGGAAGAACTATTTTTTAATCATAAAGAAGCATTAGATAACACTGTAAAAATAGCTGATATGTGTGACGTAGAGATAAACTTTGGTGATTATCATTTACCAAAGTTTGATTGTCCTGATAGTTTAACAGAAGATCAGTATCTTGAGAAATTAGTTTATGAAGGCATCGAAGATAGATATGGAGAGCTAACAGAAGAAATTGATGACAGAGTGAAGCTAGAAATGAGCGTTATTGTAGAAAAAGGCTATTCTGCGTACTTCTTAATAGTTTGGGATTTCATTAACTGGGCTAGAAAAAATGGGATCAGAGTTGGTCCAGGAAGAGGCTCCGTTGCAGGATCAATAGTAGCATATGCACTAAGGATAATGGATATTGATCCTATTAAGTATGGAACGCTTTTTGAAAGATTCTTAGATTTTGAAAGATTTGACCCACCAGATATAGATGTTGACTTCCTTGATACGAGAAGAGATGAAGTAATTGAATATGTTACTAAAAAATACGGTGCTAATAAAGTAGCTCAAATAGCAACATTTGGTACATTTGGTGCTAAGGGTTCAGTTAGGGATGTTGCTAGATACTTGCTTCCAAAAGAAGATAAGCAAAATCTTATTATAGGTGATAAAATATCTAATTTAATACCTGACTCATTAGGGATTTCATTAGATGGTGCACTAGAAGAAAGTCAAGAACTTAGACAACTATATGAAAGCGATAACCAAATAAGAGAAGTATACAATCTAGCTAGAAAAATAGAAGGCTTAGCAAGGCATTCTTCAGTGCATGCTGCAGCTGTTGTAATTGCGCCAGATGATATAACTGATTATGCTCCAATTTTAGTCAAAAACGATGTTTTGTCTACGCAATTATCAAAAAATCCAGTTGAATCTTTAGGGCTTTTAAAAATGGATTTTTTAGGGCTACGAACTCTTACTATCGTAAGTGATACTTTACAAAATATTTATGATGATTTAGGTATAGAAGTTGATATAGATAATGTACCTTTAGATAATAGGAAAACCTATGAAATGTTAAGTGAGGGTGATTCTTCAGGAGTATTCCAACTTGAAAGTGAAGGGATGCGTAATATTTTAAGGCAGTTAAAGCCTAAGAGATTAGAGGATATAATTGCTATAAACGCACTTTATAGGCCAGGTCCAATGAAGTCTATTCCTGATTATATTGAGAACTCAAATACTGAGAAAATTGATTTTTTATTTCCTGAATTAGAGAAGCACCTTGGAGAAACCTACGGTGTAATTGTATATCAAGAGCAGGTCATGAAAATAGTGCAGGATATTGCAGGTTTTACTCCTATGGAAGCGAACTATTTGAGAAAAGCTCTGTCTAAAAAGAAAATGGATCAAGTTAACTCTTATAGGAAAAAGTTCGTTGATGGTGGTATTGAATCTGGATACGCAGTAGACAAGCTTGGAATATTGTGGGAGCAGATGGCTAGCTTTGGTGAGTATGGATTTAATAAATCCCATAGCAGTGCTTATGGTTTGCTAGCTTATCAAACCGCTTATCTGAAGGCAAACTATCCTTTACACTTTATGGCTGCTGAAATCAGTAATATTATGTCAGATACTAAAAAGGTAGCTTATTATATGCAAGAAGCTAAACGAATGGGTATAGATGTTATGTCTCCAGATATTAACCTTTCCTATAGAACTTTTAGAGTATATAAAGATAAACTTGTATTTGGATTGCAGGCAATAAAAAATGTAGGACAAAGTGCAATTGATTCTATTGTCAAATCTAGAACAGTAGAAGGTGAATACAAATCTTTATTTGATTTTTGTACGAGAGTTGATTTGAGTGCAGTAAATAAGAGAGCTATTGAGTCTTTGATATTATCTGGTGCTATGAACTCATTAGGAGCTCACAGATCGCAGCTAATGGCAATTCTAGATGAGTGCATTGATAAAGCAAGTAAAGAAAAAATGAATAAAATAAACGGCCAGAAGTCATTATTTGATTTTTTTGAAATGGATGAAGTAACAGTTATCTTACCAGATATCGATGAATTTTCACAAAGAAGACTGTTAGAGCTTGAAAAGGAGTACACGGGATTGTACCTTAATGGACATCCTTTAGAAGAGTATGAACAAGTTATGCAAGATAGAGTTTCATGTACTTGCCAAGATGTATTTGATTGTGAAGACGGTGAGAACGTTGTTGTCGGCGGTATAGTTAAATCGATCAGAGTAATAAACACAAAAAAAGGTGATTTGATGGCTTTCATAACTATGGAAGATCATTTAAGTGAAATAGATGTTATTGTTTTTCCTAGAACTTATGAGAAGTTTAAAACTACATTAGTTGAAGACTCGGTAATTATTTTAACAGGCAAAGTTAATTATCGCGATGAGAGAATAAGTGTTATAATGGATAAGTGCTCACCTATTGCTGCTGATGCAGAATCATTGCAGATATTCTTAGAGGAAGATATTGATAGTACTAATTTAAAAAGCATCTATTATGCAGTAGAAGAGTTCCCCGGACATATTCCTTTATTTATAAATATAAATGGTTCAACTATAAAGGCATGTGATGAATTATCGGTTACAATAGAGAAAGAGCTAGTAAATAGATTAAAAGACTTAGAAGGCGTGCAAAAAGTTATTGTAGGAGATTAGGAGGGGCATAAATTGGAATTGAGAGAATTGGGAAATACTGGACTGAAAGTAAGTATTGTAGGTTTTGGCGGTATTCCAATACAAAGAGTATCAAATGACGAAGGAGTTGCTTTGTTAGAAGAAGCAAAGAAACTAGGGATAAACTTCATAGATACTGCTAGAGGTTATACGACAAGTGAAGCCAAAATAGGAAACTATCTTTCAGAAGATAGAGAGTCATGGATTGTTGCTACAAAATCCATGGCAAGAGATGCAAAAACATTTTCTGAAGATATTCAAATAAGCTTGAAGAATCTAAAAGTTGATTATATAGATTTATATCAATTTCATAATATAAGCACTAACGAAGACTATGATCATATTTTTTCAGAAAATGGAGCTTATCAAGCAGCATTAGATGCACAAGAAAAAGGGTTAATCAACCATATTGGTATAACAACTCATAAATCCTTTATAGCTGAAAGAGCTGTTGAGAGTGGAAAGTTTGCTTCAATACAAGTCCCTTTTAATGCAGTAGAAGATCAGTTTCTACCCGCAATAAAGAAAGCAAGTGAGAAAAATATTGGAGTAATTGTAATGAAGCCTTTGGCCGGTGGAGCATTAAATAATGCTACAAGTGCTTTGAAGTATATTTTAGAACATTCTGTAACAGTAGTTATTCCTGGTATGCAAAAATCAGAAGAAGTGAGAGAAAATGCAATGCTAGGTCACAACTTCATTGGTTTAGCTGATGTTGAAAGAGAAGAGCTAGAAAGAGTAGCAAAAGAGCTAGGAAATAGATTTTGTAGAAGGTGTGAGTATTGTTTGCCATGCCCACAGGGAATAAAAATTCCGACAAATTTCATATTCAATGGGTATTTAACTAGATATAATTTGAAAGAGTGGGCGATTGGAAGATATTTTGCGCAAGAAGTAAATGCATCTGCCTGTGTAGAATGTGGTCTATGTGAAAGTAGATGCCCATATGACTTGCCAATAATTGAAATGTTGAAAGAAGTTGAGAATAATTTCAATGCAGAGAAAGACAGTGAGGTTAAAAATGAGTAATATAAATATTGCAATTGTAGGAGCGACAGGTGCAGTTGGTCGAACCTTGATTAAACTACTTGAAAAAACTAATATGCCTTTAGGAGAGGTTATATTATTAGCTTCTTCAAGATCAGCAGGAAGAAAAATAGATTTTAGAGGTGAAGAGCTGGTAGTAGAAGAAACTACAGAAAGTAGTTTCCATGATATAGATATCGCATTTTTTTGTGCGGGAGGCAGCATAAGCGATAAGTATGCACAAATTGCAGTTGATTCTGGAGCTTTAGTAATTGATAATAGCTCACATTTTAGACTTGATTCAAATGTTCCTCTTGTCATCCCAGAAGTTAATCCGGAGGCAATATTAAGCCATAAAGGGATAATTGCTAATCCTAACTGTTCAACAATTATTATGTTAATGGCACTTAAGCCTTTACAAAAACTAGCTGATATAAAGAGAGTTGTTTATTCAACTTATCAAGCAGTTTCAGGCGGAGGAAATCAAGCAATATCAGAATTAGAGGGTCAAATCAGAAGCTACATCGAAGGAGAAGTTAAAGAAGCAACTGTATTGCCAGTAGCAAATGGAAAAAACCACTATCAGATAGCTTTTAATTTATTACCTCAAGTTGATGTTTTTGATGAAGGTTATTATACAAAAGAAGAGTGGAAAATGATAAAAGAAACACACAAAATTCTAGGAAATAAAGAGATTGGTATTACAGGTACATGCGTGAGAGTCCCTGTATTTTGGAGTCACTCTGAAGTTTTGAATGTAGAGTTCTTTGATAAAGTAACTAGAGATCAAGCAATAGCAGCTCTAGAATCATTCCCAGGACTAAAAGTCTTAGACGTACCGGAAGAGCAGCTTTACCCAATGCCAATAGATTACTATAATGATGATAATGTATATGTTGGAAGAATAAGAGAAGATAATTCTATAGAGAATGGTATTAATTTATGGGTAGTTGGAAATCAACTAAGAAAAGGTGCAGCAACAAACGCTTTACAGATTGCAGAGTTAGTTGTAAAAAAAGACTTACTCAGTAAAAGCCTATAATTTAGTTAAAAGCTAAAATAAAATAAATAGGAGGAGTTTATAACATGAATGAAAAATTTCAAAATCACTTTAAGCAGGTACTAGCCGACTTGAAGGAACAAGGACTATATAATAGCAATATAAGAAGTTTAAGTAGTCCACAAGGCGCATATTTGGTTATAGAAGGCGAAAAGAAGTTAAATATGTGTTCTAACAACTATTTGGGTTTAGCGAATCATGAACGCCTAAGAGAAGCAGCAATAAATGCGATTAAAGACTTTGGTGTTGGTCCTGGAGCTGTAAGGTCAATTGCAGGGACAATGGATTTACATGGGCAGCTAGAGGACTTGATTGCAGAGTTTAAGAAAGCTGATGCTGTTTTAACTTTACAATCTGGATTCCAAGCTAATACTGCTGTTATTCCTTTATTAGCAGGGAAGAATGATACAATTATAAGTGATGAGCTGAATCACGCCAGCATAATTGATGGAGTTAGACTATCCGGCTGTCAAAATAAAATGATATATAAGCATAGCGATATGACTGATTTAGAGAGATGTCTGCAACAAGAAAGGCCTGGTAGAACATTAATAATTACTGATGGTGTCTTTAGTATGGATGGAGACATTGCCAAGTTACCTGAAATAGTTGAACTAGCAGAGAAGTATGATGCAGCTGTTTTAGTAGATGATGCTCACGGTGAAGGAGTTTTAGGAAAAGGTGGAAGAGGTATAGTTGACCACTTTGACCTTCATGGTAGAGTTGATGTAGAAGTAGGAACTTTTTCTAAAGCAATAGGAACAGTTGGTGGATGTGTTGCTGGCTCAAAAGAATTAGTTGAATATCTTAAACAGAGAGGGAGACCTTTCTTATTCAGTTCAGCAACTACCCCTCCTGATGTAGCAGCTACAATTGAATCGTTTAAAATCCTAATGGAGAATGAAGATTTAGTTGATAAACTATGGGATAATGGAAAGTATTTTAAAGAAAAAATGTCTGCTTTAGGTTTTGATATTGGCCATAGTGAAACGCCAATTACACCAGTTATGGTAGGAGAGGCAGCTAAAGCTAGTGAGTTTAGTAAGAAACTATTTGAAGAAGGCATATTTGCAACTTCTATTGGATTCCCTACAGTACCTCAGGGTACTGCTAGGATTAGAGTTATGATATCTGCTGCTCATAGCAAAGATGATTTAGATTTTGCAGTTGAAAAGTTTGCAAAAATTGGAAAAGAAATGGGTTTAATATAAGATAAATAAGGCCGGTTAACACCGGCCTTAAATTAATACTTAAGTGGAGGAGGAAGTGTTATGAAAAAAATAATTACTGAGAATGTTAACTCAGGAGTCACTCTCCATAAGTTTATGGAGCACAAATTTAATACTTTAACAATGAAACTGTTTTTTATAAGACATCTTGATGAGAAAGCTACCCTTGCTTCATTATTATCAAAAGTTTTGAAACGTGGAACAATAAATAATCATTCAAGCAAAGATTTAAAGAAAGCTTTTGAAGATAATTATGGTTCTACTTTTAGAGTTAATGTCAAAAAGATAGGTGAAAATCATTTGTTTGAAGTTTCGCTTTATATGCCAGACAAGAAAATTATTGGTGATATAGCTGGTAATGATGCATTTAGGAAAAGTGTAAACTTATTAAGCGAAATAATCTTTTCACCATACATGGAAGATGGATTATTAAGTAATAAATATGTTGAACAAGAGAAGAGATCACTAGCGCAAGAAATTGAATCAATATTTAACGATAAAGAGCAATTTGCTTTGCAACGTTGTATTGAGCTAACATGCGAAAATGAAAGTTACAAAATTCCTTCTAAAGGAAGATTGAAGGATATAGAAATTATAGACAATCACTGCTTAACAAATTTTTACAAAGACTTATTAAGGACATCACAGATAGAGATGTTCATTGCAGGAGATTTTTCAAATAGTGATATAGAAATTATTAATGAAAAAATACTTTCTAAGTTTGCTCCTAGAAATGAGCATAAGTGTGTTGATCAAGAGATTAAAGATATAAGTAAAATACGAATTATTGAAGAATTTTCTAATGTCAAACAAGGAAAGTTTGTTATGAGTTTAAGATCAAAAGTGAATCCATGTTCCACTTTGATGCCAGCTTTCATACTTTATAATGGAATCCTTGGTGGAGGAACATATAGTAAACTATTTAATATTATACGAGAAAAAAATAGTTTAGCTTATTATGTTCATTCTTTGGCAGATAGAAATAAACAGATAATGTTTATAGAAGCAGGTATAAACAAAGATAATTTTAATAAAACTAAAGATTTGATTGATGTTATATTGGAAGACATGAAAAATGGATTAATATCTGATCAAGAGATGTCACAAGCAAAAGAATCTACAATAAATAGTCTTTGGACTTTAGATGATTCTTCTGGGGGAAATATTAATTATTACTTAATGGGATTATTGTGTGGATGTCCAATTATTCCGTCAGATATGGAGAATAACATAAAAGAAGTGACTAAAGAGGATATTATAAAAGTAGCAAATATGATTCAAACAGATTTAATCTTCTTTTTGAGCTCAGAGAGTGAGGGTGAAAATGATGATTCAAGAAATCAATAACGGTATTAATGAGATTTTATATTCAACCATATTAGAGAATGGGCTTGAAGTAGTGGTTCACCCTAAAAAAGGATTTCATAGTAAATATGCTTTGTTTGCAACTAAATATGGTTCAATTGATAGTGACTTTATTGGGCTTGATGGTAAGAGGCACAAGGTTCCTGAAGGTATAGCTCATTTCTTGGAGCACAAAGTATTTGACATGCCAGATATGGATGTTTTTGAAGAATTTTCAAAAATAGGTGCATCTGCTAATGCTTATACTAACTACTTTCTAACTGCGTATCTGTTTTCTTGTACTAAGAACTTTGAAAAGGCACTAGATCTATTACTTGATTATGTACAAACACCATATTTTTATGATGAAAGTACTGAAAAAGAAAAAGGTATTATTGAACAAGAAATAAAAATGTATGATGATAATCCAGAATGGAGGGTACAGATAAACTTGCTTAAGAGCCTTTATCATAACCATCCTATTAAAGATGATATAGCAGGAACCGTTGAATCAATTTACGATATTACAACTGAGGAGTTGTTAACTTGTTACACTACATTTTATCATCCATCAAACATGGTTCTTTATTTGGTAGGCGATATTGATGTAGACGAGACAATTGCATTTGTTGAAAGCAATCAGAAAAAGAAAGAGTTTATAGATGGAAGAGAGATTGAAAAGTTCTATCCTGATGAACCAAGTACGATCGTTAAAGAAAAACATGTTGAAAAAATGTCCGTTTCAATGCCGATAATAACGATTGGGTTCAAACACAAATTACCAGAAGATACTAAAGAACTTTTGATTAATGAAATTTCTTTAAGGATTGCATTAGATAATATTATAGGTAAAAGCTCAAATTTGTATCAAGAGATATATGAGATGAATTTAATACTAGATGATTTTAGCTACGGATCAAGTATAAATAAAGATTATTCGTTTACTGTTTTAGGTGGGTCTTCTCCTAACCCTGAAAAATTAATTGATTATCTCATCCCAAAATTAAAAGATGTAGTGAATAGTGGAATCATTAAGAAGGATATTGAGAGAACTCGAAGAAAGTATATTGGACAATTTATTATGGGTAGTGATAGTCTTGGTGCTGCAGCTAACAGATACATCTCTTATAAAGTAAGAGGTATGGAGTTTGCACAGTATTTTGACATCTTAAATTCTGTTGACGAGGAAACAATTAATATAGTATTAAGAGAGATGATGGACTTTGATAAGATTGCAATTTCAATAGTGGATAAAAGGGTAGCATTATAAAATGCCACCCTTTTTTTTATTCTGTAATATTAAGTTCTTTAGTATCTGTACCACCACGGCTGCTAATCAATTTCACTTCAAGTTTTTGAGGGATGGACTCAAGCTTAATTATCCAACTATAATGTTGAGAGTTTTTAGCTGGTTGTCCAAAGCTGAAATATTGTTTTTGTTGCCCATTCATATAGCCAGCTATAAATCCAATTTCATCATCTGATTTTCCAGACAAGAATTCAACATTTCCTGAGAAAGAGGATAAGCTTACTCTATCTTCTTTTGAAGCTTTTATGTCTTTACCCTTGTTTGTTATATGAGTAGGCAAATATCCGTGATTTTCGCATTTAATTGTAATTTTATATACCTTATCACTAATTTTATCATATGAAGCATCTGATATTTGAGCTTCTGGTAGTGCAGATGCTTGATTTAATGCCCAATGTGCATTTTTATAGCACTCTTGATCCAGCAAATGTCTAGGCGGATTTTGAACGGCTTCTTTGTGGTCCCAGCCTCCAATTTCAACATCACCAAGTTGTGGATGATCAAATTTAGTCCAATTGTAAAATCCTTTACCACTTAATTCCCTATCATTCCATGTCAAAAGTTTAATTTCAACTTCTTCCATCTCTTCAATATTTTTTGGATTATGAACCTGTTCACCAGTCAAACCAGCTCTATTTTGTCTATCCCAAAGTTCAGTCGTATAACCTATAATACCAAGATGTTCATAAGCCCATTCAGTTAAAGTAGATCTATTATTAGACTTCACATCACTATATCCAGTAGCATAGAATCCTTCTCTAGCTATCTCAATAGTGGCTCTTAGGTCTTCTTGATCCATTTCTTCATCAGAATAGGTATAAGGGTTTCTAAAATAAAAACCACCTGTGGTGTGGAAACAATTAAGTAAACCGATATTTTTATGATTCAATATAAAATCTACTATAGTTTTTGCTTCAGGTTCTGATGTAGGATAAGGCCCAGCTGAGATATTATCTTTGTCAAAGTTAGATGGGAAATTTCTATTTAAATCTAGTCCCCAAGGAGTTTTATGAAAATCAAACTCCATATCATCATAATCCTTGATAAATCCTTCTGTATAAATTCTGTAAAATGGTCCATTTCTTTCGCCAGGTTGACGTGGGAGCATAACTCGAGAATCTTTTTTCGAAATTTTCCATTCTCCCTTTTTATCATCTCTGACTCTCATTTGTAATATCATACCATCGTTATTAATATCCTCAGGATGTAGGCCTGGAAGATCAATAATATTATTTTCTGGATAAGGCCTAACACTACTTCTTAATGTATAAGGAGTAGTTAAATAGTTCTCAGCACCGTCTGGATTTACTCTAGGTAGCACATAAAAAGTCTTTGTATCCATAAGGTGTCTAGCCTTACTATCACTCTCATAACTCTTTGTAAGATAGTCGATAATTTTCAAGCACACCATAGAGGCAGTGACTTCACCAGCATGGATATTACCATCAATATATATCGCTGGTTTTTCATCATGCGAACCTGTCTTTTTATTTGTTATTGTTACAGCCCAAATATCCCTGTTCTCATAGCTTTTTCCAACAGATTCGACAGTAATAAACTCAGGATAGTTTTTCTCTGCATCAAAAATAAAAGTTTCTAACTCTGAGTTTGTGTAATAGTGGGTAAAATCAGTTAATTTACTCATAGAAATCCTCCTTAGTAGTATAGAATATTATTTCGATACTAAAAACAAATATCCTTTAATTTTTTGGTGGATATTCTAGTCTTTTTGCAATTTGTTCTCTATGCTCTTTGCTAAATAACTCTTCTATTAAGTCTAGAGAAAGATCTATTCCAGAACTGATTCCAGCTGCAAACCAGATCTTTGGGGATGTTTTATTCTTAACAACTCTTTTGCTAACAACATTAATGTGAGGGTATCTTTCTGCCATTTCCTCCAATGCGGTATAGTGGGTAGTCGCATTTAAAGAGATATTTTCTATTGCTTGTGCAACAATGAATGAGCCAGTACACACTGAGCATAAGTAATTTAGATTATTGAATTGATTACTTATAAATTCTAGAATATCTTTATCAAACATAGCTTCATGCCTGCCTTGCCCACCAGGGATAATTAAAATATCGTATGCGATGTCAGAGTAGATAGTATCATTTGGCATAAATCTTAATCCATTGTATGCTTTTACTAAGGAAAGCTCTTTGGCAATTATTTTTACATCTACCCTGCCTGGTAGGATTTTGTTTATATACGACAGAGTTTCGAAAGGACCAACAAAATCTAGTTCTTCTACACCATTGAACACTAATATTCCAAGTTTAACCATAGTACACCTCTTATAGTTTTTCAAAGTAATTTTACTTTGTTAATTGTTAATTATAATGGTAAAATACTATCTAGGCAAAATATAAACAGGAGGTATTAGCATGAATGTTTATGATAAAGCTTATGAACTTTCAAAAGCTATAAAAAGTAGCGAGGAATATAAGAGTTTAAAGCAAGCAAAAGAGAAAGTTAAGAATGATCCAAAAGTGAAAGAGATGTACGATGAACTCATGGATTTCCAAGAAAATTTCAGAAATAAGCAGATGCAAGGCGAAGATATTGCTGAAAGTGAAATAGAACAGTTTCAGAAAAAATTTGAGATTGCTTCAATGCATAGCGATATGCAAAGCTTGTTTGATGCTGAAAGGCGATTTTCTGTAATGTTTGATGATGTTCAAAAAATCATTTATGATGCCGTTATAAAAGAGTAGGGGGACGCTTATGTTATCATGTGGAATAGTAGGCTTGCCGATGACTGGTAAGACTACATTATTTAATTTACTAACTGAAAGAAAAGAAGATACATCTAAATTTTTTTCTGGAAAAACAAAAACTAATAAAGGTGTTGCTAAAATACCAGATAAAAGGGTAGATGTGTTAATTGATCAATACAAACCAAAGAAAGAAACTTATGCAACTTTAGAAGTTGTTGATATAGCAGGCTTAGTAAAAGGCTCCAGCAGTGGTGCAGGTGTTGGAAATAGCTTCATTGAAGACATAAGGTTTTCTGATGCTTTAATACATGTTGTAAGAGCATTTAATAATGAGGATATTCCTCACGCAGATGATACAATAAATCCAATGCGAGATATTGAAACTGTAAACTTAGAGTTGCTTTTTGCAGACTTGGAGTTTGTGGAAAAAAGAATTAGCAGGATAGAGTCATCTAAAAAAGTTACACCAGAGCAAAAAGATGAGCTTGAGGTGCTTAAGTATTTAGCACAAGAACTTGAAGATGAAAAGCCATTTTATCAAATAAGTCTTAGTGATGAGCAATTTGAAATTATTAAACCTTATAGATTCTTAACTAATATTCCAATGATAATAGTAGTAAATATTGATGATGAACAACTTGAATCTAATGATTATCTTCAAAAGAGTGAAATATCTGAGTATGCGAAAGATAAGGACATTGCATTAATTGAAATTTCTTTACAAACAGAGATTGAAATTAGTGAACTTGATGATGATACACAAAAGGAGTTTCTATTAGAGCTAGGGATTGATGAGCCGGGAGTCAATATTGTTGCAAGAACAATGTATAATGTATTAGATCAAATTAGTTTCTTTACTGTTGGAGAAGATGAAGTAAGGGCATGGACTATACAAAATGGATTAAACGCACAACAAGCTGCTGGAAAAATTCACTCAGATCTTGAGAGAGGATTCATTAGAGCTGAAACAGTATCGTATGATGATTTTGCAACAGCGAACTATTCGATGAATAAGTCCAAAGACTTAGGATTGTGGAGATTAGAGGGGAAAACATACATCGTAAAAGATGGAGACATTCTTAATATTAGGTTTAATGTATAGGGGTATTTATAATGGAAAAAAGGATAAAAGAAATAATAGATTGGTTAATAGAATATAAGAACAAGACAAACACAGATGGGTTCATCCTTGGTTTAAGTGGCGGTATTGACTCAGCTCTGGCTGCTGCTTTATGTGAAAAAGCTGCACCAGAAAAAACCTTAGGAGTGATTATGCCTTGTCATTCTGATGCGCAAGATGCAAAAGATGCATACTTAGTTGCAGAAGCTTTAGGTATTAAAGCTTTTGAACTTAATCTAGATGATGTATATGATTTATTACTTGGCAAACTACAAGATTATGAAATAAAAAGTGACAGAATGGCAATGGCAAATATAAAACCAAGACTTAGAATGACATCTTTATATTATTATGCAAATCTTTATAATAGATTAGTAGTAGGAACTGGTAATAGAGATGAGAGGTATATTGGGTATTTCACTAAATGGGGAGATGGAGCAGCTGATATAATGCCTTTGGCAAATTTATCAAAAGCAGAAGTGTATGAAATGTCTGAGTTTTTAGGTGTTCCTAAAAAGATAATAGACAAGGCACCATCAGCAGGTCTTTGGGAAGACCAGACTGATGAAAAAGAGATGGGTTTTACATATCAACAATTAGATGATTTTATCAATGGAAAAGATATCCCAGAAAATATAAGTAATAGAATCAATGTTTTACATAACACTAGTAGGCATAAGTTTTCAATGCCTCCAACAATAAAGGATGAGTAGTATATGGCAGGACATTCGAAATTTGCAAATAGAAAGCATAGAAAAGCTAGGCAAGATAATAAAAGAGCTAAGCTTTTTACAAGAATTAGCAGAGAGATTATAATTGCGGTTAGAGCTGGAGGAAGTGATCCTGAGTTAAATCCAAGACTTCGAATGGCACTTGATAATGCAAGAGTAAACAACATCCCAAATGACAATATCAACAGAGCTATTGATAAAGGGTTAGGAAACACTGATGGTAGTATTTTTGAAGAATTTGTTTATGAAGGATATGGGCCTGGAGGTGTTGCAATATTATTAGAGATGGCTACAGATAATAGAAAAAGAGCAGCGGCTGATACAAGACATATTTTATCTAAACACGGTGGTTCTTTAGGGCAAGACGGTTGTGTAGCATGGATGTTTAATAGAAAAGGTATAATTACTATAATTGATGAGTCTCTTAGTTTAGACGACTTAATTTTACATGTGCTTGAGGCTGGTGGGGAAGACGTTGAAGAACAAGATGATTTATTTATAGTCTATACCACTCCAAATGATGTTTATACTGTTGCAGAGGCATTAAAAGACAAAGGTGTGAGTGTGAATGAAGTTGCAATAGAATTTGTCCCTAGCAATTCAGTGGATGCACCTGAAGAGCATGAAGACACTATAGAGAAGCTGTTAGATGCTCTAGAGGATTGTGAAGATATTCAAAATGTTTATACTAATTTATCTTAAAGAAACTAGACAGTTTCTTTTTGATTTTAAAAATATTTTTATGTTTATATTATCAGAAATTATTACTAATACATTATTAGAACAGTCGTACTCGTCGACAAAAGATACTCTTATAGATATAATAGAGTATAAGGATTACTTAAGGTGGGGATGAAAATGGTGAGGCAAGTAAGATTAGGAGACCTTCTGGTTGACAGAGGGTTGATTACTCAAGAAGAGTTAGGAGATGCATTATCAAAGCAAAGAGAGCTTAATTTAAGACTAGGTGAAACTCTTGTTGAATTTGGGTACGTTACAGAGGATGATATAGCCATTACGTTAAGTGATCAGCTAAATATACCATTTGCTCAAATTTCTAACTTGACTTTCCAACCAGAAGCCTTGGATTTGGTTAATCAATCTTTAGTTGAGAAGCATCAAGTAGTTCCAATAGCGGTTGAAGATGATATTCTGACACTTGCTACTGCTGATCCAACAGATGTAATGGCTTTAGACGATATTCATTATCAAACAAACAAAAGATTAAAACTTGTTGTAGTCACGAAAAGAGATATAGAGAGAGCAATTGAGTGGTTATATTTAGCCCCTTCTGGTGAAAAAGACAGCTCGCTGAGAATGACAGACATTGTTAATATCTCTGATGATGATGCCCCACTTATTAGGCTTGTAAATGCGATGATTATGCAGGCTGTTGAGGATGAAGCAAGTGACGTTCATATTGAGCCAGGAGACATTAATCTTCGAGTCAGGTATAGAGTGGATGGTCAGTTACAAGTATTGAGAGAACTAGGGGCGGATTTGCATAATCCAATAGTTGCACGATTTAAGATTATGTCAAACTTAGATATATCTGAAAGAAGACTACCTCAGGATGGGGCATTCAGACAGATGATAAAGGGAAGAGAGATAGATTTTCGTGTTTCTGTTATTCCAACTATACGTGGAGAGAAAGTAGTAATTAGGATCCATGATAATACACAGAATAAGTACACTATAGAATCTCTTGGCATGCCAGAAGGCATAGCTGATAGTGTAAAAAATGTCTTAAAACTTCCACATGGGATGCTTTTAGTTACAGGACCAACAGGGAGTGGTAAGACGACGACACTTTACAGTTGTTTAGAAATTCTGAATGATCCATTTAAAAATATAATAACTATAGAAGATCCAACAGAATATAGGCTAAATGGCATCAATCAAGTTAGTATAAATTCTAAAATAGGACTTACATATGCAAGTGTGCTAAGAGCAGTTTTGAGGCAAGATCCTAATATTGTAATGGTGGGTGAGATTAGAGATACAGAAACCGCTGAAATTGCTATTAGAGCTGCATTAACAGGGCACTTAGTGCTTAGTACTTTGCATACTAATGACGCAGCAAGTACTTTGACAAGATTAATAGATATGGGTGTAGCTGAGTTCTTAATTGCCTCATCAGTAGTGGGAGTTATAGCTCAGAGGTTGGTAAGAAGAGTTTGCCCAAGATGTTTAGAGGAAAACATCGTAAGAATAGATGACCCATTATGGGAAGCATTAGAGATTAATAAGTATTTAGGTGAAGAGGTAAGAGAAGTGAAGTTAAATAAGGCAGGTAGAGGCTGTACTCACTGTCATAATACTGGATATAAAGGACGAGTAGGTATTTTTGAGTTTTTGAAAATAGATGAAGAAATAACAAAAATGGTAGTTGAAAGGCAGCCAGCATCAACAATAAAGAATTATGCTGTAGATCAACTAGGTATGGTTACACTTAGAGATGATGTAACACAGAAAGTGCTTGCTGGATTAACTACAGTAGAGGAATTAATGAGTATAGCATATATTAAGAGAAGTTGGTGACAAACTTGACGATAATTGAAAGTTTAAAAAAGATGAGAGAGAATAATGCATCTGATTTACACATTGAAATTGGTATGTCCCCTATGTATAGAATCGATGGTAATATGATTTCAAATAATGGATTACCTGTTAGCCCAAATGAAGTTGAAACCTTAATTAAGCAGATTACTAGTGAACATGATTATAAATTGCTTAGTAAAAAGGGAGAAGTTGATTTTGCTTTTTCTATACCAAAGGTAGCAAGATATAGAGCTAATGTTTTTAGAACTCAAGGGAAGTTAGCATGCTCTTTTAGGATTATTCCTGAGAATGTACCTAAATTTTTAAGCTTGGGTTTACCAAGCAACCTTTTAAGATTAGCAGATAATGAGAGTGGACTAGTAATTATTACTGGGCCTACGGGAAGTGGTAAATCGACGACGCTAGCTTCATTGATTGATCATATAAATGAGAATACTAGAAAGCATATTATTACATTAGAAGATCCAATAGAGTTTATTCATGAGAATAAAAGGTCATTGGTGCGTCAAAGAGAAGTAGGAAAAGACACTTTGTCTTTTGCAAGTGGATTAAGAGCTTCTTTAAGAGAAGATCCAGACGTTATACTGATTGGTGAGATGCGTGATGCAGAAACTACAGATATTGCCCTAAAAGCAGCAGAAACAGGTCATTTAGTGTTTGCCACGATGCATACCCCTGGTGTTGTTGAATCAATAGATAGAATTTTGGGTATTTTCCCTCCACATCAAAGAAGGCAAGTTGCAGTACAGTTGGCCATTTCATTGAAAGGCTCTGTATTTCAGAAATTGTTACCAAAAGATAGTGGAGGTAGAGTCGCAGCAGTCGAAATGTTGATAGTGAATTCAGCTGTCAGAAATTTGATAAGAGAAGAGAAGACTTTTCAATTGCATTCTGTTATGCAGACTAGTTCTAGACAGGGTATGTTAACGATGGAAAATTCAATAAAGAGCTTATTTGAAAATAGACAAATTTCAGAAAAGACATATAAAAGATTAATACCAGAGTCATAGAGGTGATTAGATGCCTGATTATTCGTTTAAAGCAAGAAATAAAGCAGGGACAATAGAGACCGGTGTTGTTAATGCAAATAGTGAAAAAGCTGCATTAGTAATATTAAAAGAGCGAGGATTATATGTTTCTAGTATAAATAAAAAGAGATTTGATATAAGGAAGGCCTTTAGTGTTTTACAATTATTAGGGTCTAAAATATCATCAAGAGACCTTGCAATTTGGGCAAATCAATTTCATGCGATGTACACTGCAGGTGTCCCAGTAGCCTATATTATTACAACATTAGCTCAACAAACAGAGAACAAAGGATTTAAAGAGGTTCAACAAGAAATCTTGACAGATGTTAAGCAAGGGGTACAAGTTGGTAGAGCAATGACAAAACATCCAGGGTATTTTCCTGAACTAATGGTCAATATGTTTCAAGTAGGGGAGGAAGCCGGAGTAATGGATGATGCTCTTGATCAAATTGTTTCCTTTTATAACCAAGAACATGAGATGAAACAAAAGATGAAAACAGCAATGTACTACCCTGTAGTTATTGTTGTGATGTCTTTTGCTGTAATATGGTTACTAATGACTCAGATGGTGCCAGCTTTTGTACAAGCATATTCTGAACTTGGAAGCGACTTACCGTTGCCTACAAAAGTACTTATTCAAGTCAGCAATTTTCTAATCGACTATGGATGGTTCGTTATATTATTCATTATTGTGTTTATTATAGGAGTGCTTTTTTGGAAGAGGACAGCGAGAGGTAGGATGTTCTTTGATTGGGTAGGATATAAGCTGCCTGTATTAGGAGAACTGAAAAAGTTGAACTCATTAGCTAGGTTTTGTAGAATCTTTGCAACTTTACAATCTAGGGGTATTGATATTATCACCTCGCTTAACCTTATTCAAAGAAGCATTAGCAGTCCTATTATGGGCAAAGCAATAGATAATGCTAAAGACAACGTGATTAGAGGAAGAGCGATGGCACAAGCCTTTAGAGAAGATAAATACTATCCTCCATTAGTTGTGAACATGTTAGCAGTAGGGGAAGAGTCCGGTACAGTAGATGTGATGATGGAGAAAGCTGCAAATTTATATGAAGTAGATGTTAAAAATATGAGTGAAAGACTGGATAAGTTACTTGAACCTGTAATTAACTTAGGTCTAGCTATTGTTGTTGGAGGAATACTTCTAGCAGTTATAGTGCCTATGTTCAGTATGTATAACTTAGTAGGATATTAAAAAGCCTGACATTGTCAGGCTTGAGGTTGTTGACAAAAATAAGTTTTTTTCATCAGACTAGAGAAAAAAGATTTAGCAACCTGATATAAAAAATAAAAAGATAGCCTGGTTTCAAGTTTAGCTAATACCAGTGCTATCTTTTTTATG
>Ga0334893_1000554_pt1 | contig 48048 bp, 47 predicted proteins | sample GraSluR3_MG_5_FD_207218 | JGI IMG/M metagenome (GOLD analysis project Ga0334893, IMG submission 207218) | Sludge microbial communities from methane-producing bioreactor in Wageningen University, Netherlands - Granular Sludge_09_05-R3 | ecosystem: Engineered > Bioreactor > Anaerobic >...
AAAATTAATTGAATGGATTGATTGGTATAATTCAAAACGTTTTCACTGGAGTCTTAATTTAATGACTCCCGTAGATTATTTATTAACTAATGGCTATCCAGTCCAATATGTGGTGAACTAATACAAAGTATTGACTTGATATAAATTATTGTTTATTATAAGCTAGTTGATAATAATTATAATTATTATCAACATAATGGGCCTTTAGCTCAGTTGGCTAGAGCACCTGCTTTGCAAGCAGGGGGTCAAGGGTTCGAGTCCCTTAAGGTCCACAAACAAAACCGCATTAGCGGTTTTTTTTGTGGGGTTTAAGCAAGTCAAGTTTTTGGCTTGCGTAGGAGCAAGAAAGCCGGAGACATGTGCACGAAATGCACGGGCGAGACCAGGCCAGGGTGCTTAATACCCCCATCTATTACCGTCTCAATCTCTTAATCACCTAATATCTTCAAATAAAAATAAATCTCAAAGCCTAAATACTTGACAATTTTATTTAAATATGATATAATGTAATTGTGTTTAATTTGGTTCTTTAAAAAATTTATTGGTTAATATCTATGAACTTTTGATAGAGAGTTTGTAGACGTTAACCAATAAAAATTACACATTATGAAAAATTTTGAGATCTTCTTTGAGAAATTCTTTGCAGCTCAAATAGCGAAGATAATTGAAAAAAAATTTCCAGAAAGTATTATAGAAACTCTTTTGGAGAAAAAAGGATTATTGAAAGATAAGGTAGGGTCGTTGAATATAAACCTTGAAAATTCAACCCCCTTTGTTCCGGTTATTCCAATCAATATAATGGAAAGCATAAAACAGGTTGCTCATCTTGTTTATTATAGCCAGAGCAATAAAGCTATCTCAGAAATTTACGGTTGTCATTTAAACGGATTTTTCTATAACGAAGGAAAGGCTTACGATTACAGCTCAGTTTCAGAAACAGGCTTTCTAATAAATGTTACAGCCCTGCCAATTTCTTCTTTTAAAATTAATCCTGATTGTAGCCAAAATCAAATAGGAGTGACTATAAGAGAAGAAATAAAAAAAATTGGCTATATTCCAGCTAACCACACAGAGGCCTTCATTATTGCCTGTTTAACAGATTTATTGCCACACGGAGAAGCATTCTGCGCCATAAATTTTTCTTGGGACGGATTTGAGTTCGCTAAAGTTTTTCACGGAAGAGATTTAAAATATGGCCTAAGCTGGACAGCTCCTTCCTTTAACAAGGGAGGATGCGATGAAAAAAAATACAATTTATTAATACCAGCTTATAAGGAATTTATATAACCAAAAACTCCGATCCTTGCCCCCTGTTTTCAAAAAACAGGGGCTTTTTTTAAAAAAATCTTTATTCATAAATTAAAAAGACTGGACTAATAAACCTTCATAACATATCACTACTTAATTAACAAGCAATCTTGTTAATTTGCCTTACTGCCCATAGTAAAATGGTACCAATATGGTGCCAGAAAATAGATTAAGATTGAGAAGGTACTTAAGTTTTAGATAAAAGACCAAAATAGACATTTTACCCATATTGATCAATCTATCTAAAATGAATGAATTAAGATTCGAACTCCTTAGTGTCTACTAAAAAAACAACCTCAAATGCTTGAGGTTATTTTTTTAGACTTATTATTAAAATCTGCTATACTTTTAATAACAATATAAATTAAGCATAAAAATATGACCATAAAAATATTAGCCATATTTTTTTTAATAATCCTTTTTTTCTTGCTAAGCAAATCAGCTGACTTAATAGTTTTAAACTTAAGAAAAACTGGAGAAAAGTTAAAAATAAAAATATTTATTTTAGGAATAATACTGGGAATAATGACCAGCGCCCCAGAAATGGCCATCGGAATAAATTCAGCCTTAGCAGGTGTTTCCGATATGTCTTTTGGAAATTTAATGGGAGGTATAATTGTTATGTTTGGGCTTATCCTGGGCTTTAGTTCAATCTTAAACAGAAAAATAAAAACAGAAAAAAAATCATGGACCTTTTTAATAACTCTAACAACTCTTTTTATCCCTCTAATACTAGCTTTTAAAGGAAGGCTAGATGAAATAGATGGCATAATAATGATATTATCTTATATTGCCATGATTTATATTTTGTACAACAAGAACAAAAAACTAGACATCCCAAAAATTGAAATAGTTAACATCAAAGAAATAACTAAACATATTTTTTTTATATTAATAGGCATAATTCTTTTGATATTAATTTCTGATTTAATAGTTAAAACAACAATTTTTATTCTAGAGGGCTACAACATATCACCTTTTATAATTGGTCTTATTTTTTACTCCTTAGGAACTAATTTACCAGAACTTATAATAGCTATTCGCTCTTTTAAAAGAAATGTTGAAGAGCTTTCTTTCAGCAACTTAATAGGATCATCCCTGGGAAATATTTTAATGTTAGGAGTTTTAAGTTTTATAAAGCCAATAAATATTGAAATTGATATAGCTTATTTTTTCTTAATGTTGTTTATGATTTCTTTATTCATTCTAATTTACATATTCTATCGTACCGACCGACTCCTCAGCAGAAAAGAAGGATATGTTCTAGTTTTAATGTATCTAGTGTTTATCGGCGGGCAATTGCTCATACAATTTTCATTTTAATTTTTATTTTGGGTAATAAAAAAAATAACCGGAAAAACCGGTTATTTTTTTACTTGAAAATATTTTCTACTTTAATCTTTTACCTGGATTCTCACAAGTTTTTTCTAAACATTCATCAATTTTAGCTGTCATTTCAGACCCTAAAGAATCAGCATAGCCAACCCAATATTTATCACCAATAAAAGTCATTGGAACTCCTTGAACAGTAGTATCATAAGCGGTTGCCAATGATTCTAATAAATCTCTGTTCTCAGTATTAGCCCAAGTTTCATAAGTTTTAATTTCAATATCAGGATATTTATCTAGCCAATTTTTCATAGCTGTTTTTTGATTAGCACAATGAGGACAACCATCACCCCAGAAAAAATAAATAACAACTTTTTTCTCTGAATTAAAATCAGCTCCCTCATTAAATCTCTCATCAAAAGCTTCAGTTGATGATTCAGAACTAACCGCTTCTGTTTGATCAGCTTCGCTATTTCCTTCTAACTCAGCCATGTCAAAAGCTTGAGGAAAAAACTTTTTACCGTCATCACTGATATAAGAGTCAATAATTTCTCCGCCACCAATATCAACTTTTAATTTATATAAACCCTTTTCCTCAGCCTCTTCAATGCTTACAATAGAAATTGGAGCACTAGGATCAGCAAAATTTTCATTTATAAAATTTTCGGCCTTAACTTTTGCCTCATCTAAAGTTAAAATGTCTCTTTTTTCTCCCGGATTAAAAACAATAACACCAACGACAACCAAAATAATGGCAGCCACTGAAGCAATTAAAGCTCTATTTTTCTTAAAAAAAGCACCGCAATTGCAAGAACCACCACAACAAGAATCTTTTTTGTGTTCGTGTTTTTTCTCATGTTCAATGTGAGAATCTTTTTTCTCAACTTTTTCTTCTTTCTTATGTTCTTTATCCATAATTTAAGAAATTAATTATAAATATTTAATAAATAAGTAAAAAAATAATAGCAAAAAAAATGAAAACAAGCAAGTTAATTATCGGCCTTGCCATGAATCTTTTTATTTTTCTTAACAGAGACTCTTATTGGTGTTCCAAAAAAATCAAAATTTTCACGTAATCTATTTTCTAAAAACCTTAAATATGAGTCATGTAAATCTTCTTGAGAGCCAATTCTAACTTCAAACTTAGGAGGATTAACCCAGGTTTGTTTAAAGCTAAAAATACGAGGATGTTTGACTCCTCTCCCTCTGGTAGGTTTATGCTTTTTAATCATCTTATTTAAAAACCCAGATAAAACAGTATCGCTTATTTTGGTCTTGCGAGAATTGTCTATTTTTAAAACTAAATCAAAAATTTTATTAGTTTTCTCCCCCTTTAAAGCTGAGACAAAAAGAATTGGCGACCAAATTATAAAAGGAAAATGGCCGTTTATTTTTTTAGTCCAATACTTAGTATTACGATCCTCAATTAGGTCCCATTTATTAGCTATAATTATAAAACTTTTCCCTTCATTAACAATCTGCTCAACTATTTTTGAGTCTTGCTTGGTTATTTCATTATTAATATCAACGACCAATAAAACAATATCAGCCTCTCTCAAACTTTTTAAAGATTTAATAATTCCATATTTTTCCAACCCACTTGATTTTGAACCTTTTTTGCTTATTCCGGCTGTATCTATTATATTTAAAATTTTATTTTGATATATAATTTCTGTATTTTGAGGCTCTCTGGTTGTGTGCGGAACCTCACTAACAATAACTCTTTCATAGCCTAAAAGTGAATTTAAAAGAGAAGATTTACCAACATTAGGTTTACCAATAATACATAAATTAATTTTTTCTAATTCTTCTTTTTCTTCTTTTCTTTGAACAATTTGGTTCTTTGTGTCTTTTTTTAAATTATTAACAACTACATCCAATAAATCTCCAGTACCGGATCCAGTTAAAGCCGAAATAGCTAAAGGGTCTCCCAAAGATAATCTACTAAATTCAGACACATCCCCTCTCTGTTTAAAATTATCAACCTTATTACTAACCAATAATGTTTTCTTTTGATAATCTCTTTTTTTCAAAAAATTAACAATGTTTTTATCTTCGGCTAAAATTCCAGATTTATTATCAACTACAAAAAGAAGTAAATCAGCTTTTTTAATCAAATCATAAACTTGTTTTTGAACTTTTTGCTCTATTCTTTGCACGCCACCCTCATCTATCTCCATTTTCCTTTTCAAGTGAGAAGAACTAATAACACCAGCTGTATCCAAAATTTGAAAATCAAAACCACGCCAACTAACTTGGTTAACATTAAAATCACGAGTGGTGTTTTCAATTGGAGAAACTAAAGCTTGATTTTTTTCAACCAAACGATTAAACAAGGTTGACTTACCAACATTAGTTCGACCAATTATAGCTACTAAAGGAATCTCTTTATTAATCATAAACAAAAAATTAAAAACCAATTTTAGCAGCGTTTTCTCCTAAAATAATTAAAAAATCTGGAACCTCTTCTCCCTCTTCCTTAACTTCATTTTTAATATCTTCGGCCAACCATAATGGTAAATCAAAATAAACATCTGCTTGAAGCAATTCTTTTAAATATTTTAAAGCTTCATTTTTAGCACCATAAGTTAAATCATAAATAACCGTTTTAACAAAATCTCGACGACTGCAATTACTTATTTTTAAAATTTCAAAATTTTTTTTCTCCAAATCTATAGCTGTTTGACTAGCTAAACCATTAACCCATGTTCCGTTTTTCATCTCTATTTTCGCCGTTTGACTACTCTCAGAATTTATAGCTTTAATTTGTTCTTCTTTTGGAAAAAATCCATCAATCAAATATCTAATCTCAGTAAAATCGCCACTTCTAGGAGATAAAATATAAGCACCAATATCGTTTCTGCCAGCCACTAATAAACCGCTAGGACCATCGTCTAAAACATAATTACTAATATTATCACTATTTATATCTTTAAACATTTGCCACAACTTTATTCCTTCCCAAATTTTAAGATTAAAACTAAGGCTATCATTAAATTCATTTATCAAACCAGAGATAACGCTCGGCTTAAAAAGATTTTCTTTTTTTAAAAGTTCATCTTTAACTGCCTGAATTATTTTTTGCTGCCTTTTAGCTCTAGCAAAATCAGAGCCCTCTATTCCACTAGCATATCTAGAGCGAGCATACTTTAAAGCTAAACTTCCGTCCATTTTTTGAAAACCCTTCTCGATATATAAATGCTCAAAACGAGCATAATAATCTTCATTATTCTCTTGACCAGCTATTGGATAACGAAAATCTTCTAAAGTGTTTTCCACGTCTACCTCAACACCACCAACCACATCAACTATATTAACAAATCCCTCAAAATCAACCCTTACATAATAGTGAATAGGGATATTTAAAATATCACTTAAAGCTTGAGAAATTGCTTCGCCGCCACTCCCTTCTTTTCTTCTTTCAGCAAAGGCATTAATTGAGTTTATTTTTTGCCAACCCATACCTTCAACAGCAATATTTAAGTCACGGGGTATTGAAAGAAGGGCAACTTGTTTAGTCGACGGCTTTAAACTAGCTAAAATAATAGTATCTGTTAAATAACCACCTTCATGTTTTTTCCCTCCCATACCCAATAAAAGAATGTTGATTCTATCTTCTTCCTCTCCTCTTAATTTGTTTTCTGAGCTCTCGACTAAACCAGCGATTCTGCCAATAAAAGGTATTTTACCAATCCAAGACTCGGAACTATCGCCAGAAATCAGAACAGTGGCGGTAAACATTAATAAAAAAGCAAAAATAAAGGCAGCTATTTTAAGTCCTAATCTTTTTCTTTTTGGCTTTAATTTTTGACTATCTTCAAAAGTATAATCACCCTCTTCGATTAATTCATCTTTAATTTTTTCTTTAAAATCTAAATCTAACATAATAAATTAATAAAACAACAAAAAATCCAATCTCTTGGCTTGATTTTATTATAATTTAAAAAAAATGATTTGGCAAATTAAAAAAACAACAAAAATTAAAAAAATAACTTATTTTTTATTATTGTTTTATTTTTTAAAAAATGCTATAATCTTAACAAGAAAACCTTGCTTTTTATCAAGTTTTGGAACACCAATTTTAGGCTTTTTCCTGTTTGAGGCCGCGGCCTTAAACATAAAAAGTTGAGGCAAATTTGTTTAAAAATTTAGAAAATGGTTTTTCTGTTTTTGTAATTTTCAAGCGACTCCGTGTAAACGGAGACTCTTAATCGAGTTTGCCAAAATCTTGATAAAGTAGAGCAGGGTTTTCTTGTATAAAATTAAAAATTAGAAATAATTGAAATAAAGCTGGTCGAAGCTGTTTCACTTCTCAAAACGTAATTATTAAGGCGAACAATTTCAGCCTTATTTTTTTTAGCTAAGTCTATTTCACTTTTTTCAAAACCCCCTTCTGGCCCAACTATAATACTAATTTTTTTAGAGTTTTCTTCATTTTTTTTAACAACATCAATAATATCATCTCCTGAACCATCACCCAACAAGGCCAGCCCCTGAACCTTAGACCAAATATTAGAAAAAACAATTGGTTCGGAAATCAAAGGTAAGTCTCGACGTCCACACTGTTCAACCGCTTCAACAACAATCTTATTCAAACGCTCTAAATTAATGTCTTTTTTCTCGCTTCTTCTAGAAACGACTGGAATAATTTTATTCACACCCAACTCAGTTGCTTTTTGAACAACCCACTCCATTTTATCTTTTTTAATTAAAGATTGAAAAAGGATTATTTCTCTTTTAGGTTTAAAGCTGTTTTCAATATTATTTTGCCAAATAAAAACAATTGCTTTCTTGGAAATTTCTTCAATTTTATATAACGACTCTATTTCTTGATTAAAAAAAGAAACCTGTTCGCCAATTTTCATCCTCAAGACATTTTTAATTTGATGAAAAATAGAACAATCCTTCATTTCTATTCTCTGGTCGTTAGAAAAGTCTTTTAAATAAAATCTATTTAATCTCATAAAAAAATTTTAATTTTATTCAACCGTAACCGATTTAGCTAAATTACGTGGTTGGTCAACATTACAGCCACGCATAACCGCTATATGATAAGCTAAAAGTTGAAGAGGAACGGTACTCAAAAGAGGACTAAGAACTTCCTCGGTAACTGGAATTTCAATTACATAATCCGCTAATTCTTTAATTTTAATATCACCTTCACTAACAATAGCTATAATCTTGCCTTTACGAGCCTTGATTTCGCAAATATTACTAATTATTTTTTCATAAATATTATCACGTGGAGCCACAACCACTACTGGCATATTTTCATCAATCAAAGCTATTGGGCCATGTTTCATTTCAGCGGCCGGATAACCTTCAGCATGAATATAAGAAATTTCTTTTAGTTTTAAAGCGCCTTCTAAGGCTACTGGAAAATTTATACCTCTTCCTAGGAATAAACAATTAGTAGAGTCTTTATATTTTTCAGCAATTTTATAAACTTGATCATTGGTTTTTAAAACTTTTTCAACTAGTTTGGGAATGTTTTCCAACTCACTTAAAAGCAAATTCATTTTATCTTTGCTAATTACCCCTCGAATTTGAGCTACGGCCAACGCCATTAAAACTAGAACGGAAATTTGAGAAGTAAAAGCCTTGGTTGAAGCTACTCCAATTTCTGGTCCAGCATGAGTATAAGCCCCAGCATGACTTAAGCGCGGAATTGAAGAACCAATAACATTGCACAAACCAAAGACAGTAGCCCCCTTTTCTTTAGCTAACTCCATGGCTGCTAAAGTATCAGCCGTTTCGCCACTCTGAGAAATAGCAATAACTAAATCATCAGGATAAATAATTGAATTACGATATCTAAACTCTGAAGCATATTCAACATCAACTGGCAGCTTAGCAATTTCTTCAAAAAGATAACGACCAACAAGCCCAGCATGCCAACTAGTTCCACAACCAATAATTATTAATCTTTTAATTGTTTTTAATTTTTCTTCATAATCTTCAATAGCCCTCATTTCAACTGAAACGTCTTTCAAATTTATACGGCCACGAATAGAATCAAAAATTGACTTGGGTTGTTCATTAATTTCTTTAATCATAAAATGGGGAAATCCGCCCTTTTCAATTTGATCCAAATTAAGTTCTAATTTTTCAATAAAAGGAGTTTTAGAAATATTGTGAATTGTCTTAATGCTAAGTTCATAATTTTCAATGATAGCCATCTCGTTGTCCTTTAAGTAAACGACATCTTTAGTATATTCAACTATTGGAGTTGCATCACTAGCCAAAAAGAACTCACCCTTATCCTCACCAACCCCAACGACCAAGGGGCTTCCTTTTCTAGCGGCTATTAAAGTATTTGGCTTATTTCTATCCAAAACAACAATAGCATAAGCGCCAATTACATTATTTAAAGCTAAGCGTACAGCTTCGGCTGTTTCTACTCTTTCGTTTTTTTTAATATCATCTATCAAGTGAACTAAAACTTCAGTGTCAGTTTCACTTTCAAATTTATAGCCACGAGAAATTAATTCTTCTTTTAAGGAGTTGTAATTTTCAATAATACCATTATGAATAATGGCTAAATCTTTAAATTGAGAATAGTGAGGGTGAGCATTAATATCATTTGGCTCGCCGTGTGTAGCCCAGCGAGTATGAGCAATACCAATCTTACCAGAAACATCTTTTTTTTCTTGAGAAATTTTATTTTCCAAATCACTAACTTTTCCCTTGGTTTTGTAAATATTTAAACCATTACTAATAATGGCCACACCAGCACTATCATAACCACGATATTCTAAACGCTTCAATCCTTTAATTAAAATTGGATAAGCATCTTTTGGTCCAATATAAGAAACAATTCCGCACATAAAATTATTTAAAAAATTAATTAAAATTTACGGCTATCATAGGCCCAATGCAAAACTGCCTGTCTCTGACGAGGACGACAATTTAAATCACCTCGACGACAATTATTGATGATAGCTACAACATGTCTCTTAATTGCTCTCCATCTTTTGATTTGCCTTTTATCTTCTTGTTCTAATCTTCTGCCCATATAATAACGACAATACCACTGAAACCAACCGCGCGGATCATCTTTATAAATCCAGCCTTTTTCTTGCCAAATTTTCAAAGATTGACTAGCTCTAACTTTAAAATAATTAAGTTTAGAGTCGTATTTTTCTGGAGATAATTTAGCTTTTTTAAACCAAGAAATTGGAAACTCTAGCTGACAATCAGTCATATATTTTCCACCAAAAACACCCAGCTCCAACATTTCTTGAGGCGTCAATTCTGGTTTAAATTCTGGGGGAAAATTTTTGCCAATCGGTTCAGTTAAATAATAACGATAATTTTTTTGCATTTTATCGTTAACGACAACTAGTTTTTTCATAGGTCGGAATGCCCGGAATCGAACCGGGGCTACATGCACCCCATGCACGCGTACTACCATTATACTACACTCCGTGAAATATATTTTTTAAATTATTTTGTCAATACAATTATCTCTCGCCAGACTTTTTGATCTTCTCGACCATAAACAAGACTCCCTCTTTTTACCAAATAATTAAGCTTAGAAACATTTGGATTTAATTTCCAAATTTTATTACCAGCCCTAAATTGAGGCCAAATCATTACAATTCTTCCTTTTTCTTTTAAAATTTTATAAAAAACATCTAAAGACCTAGAATATAAAAGATTTAACTCTCCTACCACTTGATCAAAGTCCTTAAATCCTCTCTGGGGCCCAAGATAAGGCTCGCAAACAATATAATCAATGTAGTTTTTATCTAAGTATCTATCTAAATCTAAAACATCTGACTGAAAAATATCAATATTTCTACCACAATCTGATATTGACTTTTTTTCATTAAAATCTATAATCCAATCAATATTTTTAAGACTATCAGACACTGCTTTTTCAGATAAATCAGAACCTATGATGTTCCGAAAATTCATAAGATAAGCCTCCATTAAAATTGTTCCTGAGCCACAAAAAGGGTCTAAAATTTTCTTTTCTTTGAAATTAGAGTCATCACCTCTAGCTAAGTTTATCATAATTTGAGCTAATTTTGGTGGAATCATTCCAGAATGATCATCCCTGTTTGGACGACCAAAATCTCTTTTAGACAAATCCTTAAATGGCTGAACAGTTAAGGTTTTTCCAATAAAAACCTTGTTTTTGTCTATAAAAAAACACAACTCCAAGCCATTACCAACTAATCCATTTTGCTCAACCACTACACTAGAAAGAATTTGCTCTTTGGAAGTTACTATTCGACTGGAGATATTAAAATTTTTTAAATCCTTTTTAACAGCTAAGGCTAATTTAAAAAAATCACCTGGTAATTTTTTACTACCATAAAAAGAAAAGCCGAAATTAAATTTACCACCAACATTTTTTTTCTGAGCTAATTTAATTATTTCTTTTTTAATAAATTCAGATAAAGCATGGCGATTGGCCAAGCTAAAATCAGTTAAATCTTCACCAATTTTTATTGTTCCGCCCAAAGAATTAATTAAGCTATTATAATCCAGCTCTTTTGAAAAATTAGAAAAGACAACCGAGCCAATTCTTTGCCAGTTATTATCAGGAAATAAAGCTGAAAGCTCAGCTAAAGATAACTCGGGGTTTGACCCAAGTACAAAAAAATATTTTTTCATTGATTTGTTTATTATTATAAAACAATTATAGCATTAAAAAGAAAAATAATGAAAACTTGATTTTTTTAAAACACTGTGCTATATTACAACCAAACTAAATAACCTTTCCCACGTCCTTTATTTTAAAGGTCAATTCTGCCAAATAGAGCAGAATTAAAGGTATTCTCTAGAAACCCGAATTCTTTAGAATACTTTGGGTTTTTTTATTTAAATTTAAAAAATAATAATAAAAATGTTAACTATTTTTTAACTTTAAAAGAAGTTAAATTTAATAACATTTTGCTAAGATTGACTATGTCAAAGACAAAACCATCTGGGCTAATTCACTATGAAATTTTGTTTATTGTACCAAACAAATTTACTGATGATGAAGCTCAAAAAGTTTTCAAAAAGGTCGGAGAATTAATTACTTCACTTGATGGAAAATTGACTCTAGAAAATTACTGGGGCAAGAAAAAATTTGCCTACCCAATTAACCATGAATATTATGGATATTATGGCCTTTATGAATTTGATCTAGAAAGGACTTTAATTGCCAAAATCAATGACACTTTAAGGCTAGATAAAGAAGTTGTTAGGTTTTTAATTGTCAAAAAAGACGTTAAAAGCGAAGAACAAATCAAAAAAGACAAAAAAATTAAAGAAAAAATTGACAGCAAAAAAACTGAAGAATTAAAAGAAAAAGAAGAAGCTAAAAAAGAAACCAAAAAAGTTTCCAAAAAGAAAGAAAGTGAAAAGAAAATAGATTTAAAAACTCTAGATGAAAAATTAGATGATGTTTTAAATATCGATAACTTGCTGTAGTTTAAAAATTAATTTTTTTTCTTATCTAAAAAATAAGTAAAATAAAAAATATGTATTCTTTAAACAAAGTTATGTTAATTGGAAATTTAACTAGAGATCCAGAGGTTAGAAACACTAACTCTGGTCAAACAGTAACATCATTTTCAATTGCTACTAATCTAAATTGGACGGATCAAAATGGTCAACAACAAAGCAAAGCTGAATTTCATAATATAATAGCCTGGAGAAAACTAGGTGAAATCTGTGGACAATATTTAAGCAAGGGAATAAAAATTTATATTGAGGGTCGATTACAAACTCGTGATTGGACTGCTCAAGATGGATCTAAAAGAAAAACAACAGAAATTGTTGCTGAAAATATGATCATTTTAAGCCCTAAAGCTGGTGGCCAAGGATCAACACCTGGTGGGAATAATGATGAAATAATTATTCCAGACAGCGAAGATGAAGATGAAATTAAAATAGAAGATATACCATTCTAATAAAAAATAATTTATAAAGAAATATGAAAAATCAAAAGAAAACAAAAGAATGTTACTTTTGTACCAACAATCTTGAACCTGACTACAAAGATGCTAAAAATTTGTATAATTTTGTCAACTACTATATGAAAATTATTGGCAAAAAAAGAACAGGTGTTTGCTCTTGGCATCAAAGAAAATTAACAGTTGCCATAAAAAGAGCTAGAAAGATGGCTTTACTTGGATTTACACACAAATAAAATTAACTAGAAAATTATGTTAAGTCTTAGTGAAATAAAAATGGGTAAAGTTTTGGAAATAAACAGTGAACCATTTGTAGTTATCAAAACTGATCACCACAAAATGGGTAGAGGCGGAGCTGTCTTAAAGGTAAAAATGAAAAACCTTATCAACGGAAATGTTTTAGAAAAAACTTATCAAGGAAACGACAAGGTAGACGAAGCTCGAACTGAAACAAAAAAGGCTAACTTTTTATACAAAGACCAAGACAATGCCTATTTTATGGACAATAAAAGCTTTGAACAATTTTCTTTATCCATAGAAGATATCGGAGAACAAGAAAAATACCTAAAAGAAGAAACAAATGTAGATGTTTTATATTTTAACGACAACCCTGTAGCAATAAACCTGCCAATTAAAATGGAGTTTAAAGTTGTTAGTGCTCCCCCAGGAGTAAAAGGAAATTCTAGTGGGAATGTCAATAAACAAGTAGAACTGGAAACTGGAGCTATGATAACCGTACCACTATTTATAAACGAAGGAGACATCATAAGAATAAACACTGAAACTGGAGAATATGTAGAAAGAGCTTAATCTAAATAAAAAAAGAAGCCTTTTAAAAGGCTTCTTTTTTTATTATAAATTATTATGAAATCTATTCAATAATTAATGTTTCTATTAAGCTATCATTTTCAACCGAAGAAACTGAATCATCTACTTCAATTGGCTCAGAAAGATCCATTGGTAAAATTCTTGGTTGTCCAGGAAAATTATATCGATTAAAAAAATCTTTAACAGCCGGGATAACAATGTTTTTGCGATAAAAATAATTATATTTAGATTGAGAAATTATAGGAAAAACATAAGCCGGTACATATAATTCCTGACTAGTCATTTTTGTCTGATCATAATTCCAAATTTTTACCAACTCTAAACTTGGAGAGCCCAATTCAATATCAACCGTTTCATACTCGCCTTCAACAAAATAATCATAATAAGGATAAGAGCCTCCATTGTAAACCAGTTCCATTATTTTTTCTTTATCACCTTCGGTTTCATAAACAGAACTTTCATAGTTTCGATAAAACATGCTATATAAACCAGATACTTTTTTTTCTTTCATGTCCACCTCAACAACAACTCCAGATTTGTTACCATATTCTTCATAAACTGTTTTATTGTCAATTTTTAAAGGATAAACAACACTAATAGATTCTGGTATATAATAATTACTTTTATCTTCTGTAGCAGCATAATCTCTTAACCAGTCATTTTGGACCTCTCCAGGACCATAAGAACTTAAATCAACACCATACTCATTTAAAAAGTTATCAGCAATTGATAATGTTTCCTCATTAGACAAAATTTGATCAAAAGAAAGTCGATGGCTTTCTATGCATTCATAGTTTTCCCAACCACCACAAAGTTCTTCAATTCGAGGCCATTTTTTCCAATTTTTATACAAAGAAACACTGCCGTCTTCAAGATAAAAAGAAATATTATAACCAAAGTCACGATCTTCCATTAAGCTAAAACTAGAAACTCCGGCATTGCTAAATTTATTAGTATCAATTAAAAGACCAGAGCTAGAAAAATTATTAGCAAATTGTTTAGAAATATCCAAAGGAACTCTTTTATAAACCTCTTCTTCAGATTCAAACATTTCAAATTCACCACCAGTATAAATGTAATTATATTTAACAGGCATAGGCATTATACTCATATCACTGCTAGCAATTTTACCTTCTTCAGCCTCCATTGTTGCCATATTACCAGCTCCCATGCCCAAAACCCTATCATCAGCCCTAGAGCTAAGCATAGAAGATTCAGTTCCAGCAGTTAATTGGGAGTAAAGATTACCAAAACTATTTTTACCCTTTTTAACAATTCTAGTTTCTTGCTCTATATTTAAAAAACTATTTTCTGGCTTATTTTGGTGAACAAATTTAGAAGCGTCCTTCTGAAGCCTAACAAAAGAAAAACTAACAACCAAAAGCAATAAAACAGAAACAATCACAAATGACCGAGAAAGATCAAATAAAAAACTAAAAGAAGTAAAGTAATTTTTTGAAGTTTCTTCTTTTTTGTTTGCTTTAACTTTATTAATCTTTTTTTCTTCAGTTTTTAACATAAGCTTTAAATCCTCTGCAAACTTACTATCTGGCTTAATATCTGGTTGCAAAAGCAAAAGCTCTTTAATAATTTTAACCAATTTTTTTTCATGGCTTTTAAATTCTGGATCTATTTTATACAAATCATTCAGAATTTTTTTTATTTTTTTATCATCAATCATATTCTTTGACCTCAATAAATCATAAAAATGACAAAGAGGTAGTTAATTTTTTAATATATTTAAAGCGAATAATAAAACAAAATATTCAATTGGCAAGTTTTCCTTTAGCTTTGAAACAGCTCTTGAAAAAATAACCTTGCAATTTTCCTCACTATCTCCACTTATCCCAGAAATCTCTTTATAAGAAAGCTCATCCCAAACTCTCATTATTACGACATCTCTTTGTTTAGGGCTTAAACAGGTCATTGCTTTTTTAATAAGCTCAATCTTTTTATTTTTATCAACTTCTTCCAATAAATTTTCTTTTGCGGAAAGATCAAGAACTTTATCAAGTTCCATTTCTTTTTTGTCAGATCGATAATGATCAATTATTAGATTATAGGCTATCTTATATATCCAAGCAGAAAAATTTTTTTCAGAAAAATCAGCCGAGCCAATAGCTTTCAACGCCTTTAAGAATGTTTGACTACTCAAATCTTCAGCTGTTTCTTTGTGACTAACACGATAATAAACAAAACGATATATTTTATCTAAATAAAAATCATAAAGCTTAGAAAAAGAAGCTAAATTACCATTTTGGCAATCTCTTATTAAGCTTAACTCTTCTTGTGAGCTCATAAAAAACAAATAATTAATTATTCTACCTTATACAACGGGCCTAGCTCAAAAAGGTAACAATAAAAGTCAATCTCTGTTTATATTTTAACATATAATTAATATAATTAAAAATAAAAAACCCCTAGAATAGTCTAGGGGGCAAATTATTTTAAAAGCTCTTTTTGAGGTCTTTCAACCTTCTTTAATCCCTAAAAAAAAGCATTTAGTCGACCAATTAGTATCTTCAATTTCTGAATTAAAGCTAATTTCCTTCTCAAAATTTAAAAAATCAATGCAAAAGAAACGACTCTCTTGAAGATCATTGATAAAAGAAGTCCCAAAAGCAAGAACAAAAGACTCCTCTGACCAACTATTCTCTTTTTCTCCAAAAGACAATAACTCAAAAATGTTAGCAGGTCGATAATTATTTTTTTTCATTTCCAGGATAACGTCCTGAGTAGAAATTTCAAAGCCAAAATGAAATAGCATGGCCTCAACTTCAATCTTTTTACCAATCAGATCGGATGGTAGAACAATTTGTTCCATTTCAAAATCTTCAACGCTTGAATATTTTCCGGCGTTAATCATTTCTGAAATACTTTTACTATAATCAATTTCTAAAACAAATTTTTTGCCATTTCTGGCAGCGATTTTTGCTGCTTCTTTTTGACAAAAATCAATAAGATTTTCGATGGAGAGTTCAGCCTCTTCCATAAATTTAAACAAATCAAAAAGATTACTACTGGAGATTTGTATTCCCATTTTATTTAATTTTTAGTTAAACAATATTTAAAGTACAACAAAAAACTATATAATATTTAAAAAAAATTGTCAACTCAAAAACAAAATGTTATAATTTTAGAAATATGAATTTTTTAATCGTTTTATATTTTTTATTATTCTTATTTTTAAGCCGTTTAAACCTCAAAATGGCCGTGCTTGTTTTGATATTTTCTTTACCCAGCTATCTCATTAGATTTAACATCTTTTCAGTTCCCACCACACTATTAGAAGTAATGATTTTAATTGTCTTTACTTTTTTTCTCTTTAATAAGAGAAAAGAAATATTCAAAAATACAACAAAAAAGTGGGCACAAAAAATACCATACCCTTTTTCATGGGAAATAATTTTAATCTTAGCCTTGTCCTTTGTTGCCATTTTCATTGCTGATTTAAATTCTTCGGCTCTAGGTATTTTTAAGGCTTACTTTTTGGAGCCAATATTTTTATTTATTGTAATTGTTAATATTTTTAGAAGTGAAAAAGATATTAAAAAAATCTTTTATGCTTTATCTCTTTCGGCCTTAACTGTTTCTTTAGTTGCTATCTGGCAAAAAATAACCGGACAATTTATCTTTAATGAATTTTGGGCTAACCCTGAAAACCGTCGAGTTGTTTCCTTCTTTGGCTACCCCAATGCTGTCGCCCTATATCTCGGACCAATAATCCCTATAAGTATCGGACTGTTTATTTACAAAATAAAAGAAAGAGGAAGTTTAAATTCCTTTTTAAAACAACTAATTCTTTTTATAACCATACTTTCTAGCTGTTTAGCTATATACTTTTCTAAATCCAAGGGCGCTATTTTAGCTATAGGCTTATCATTTGTTTTTGTTATTTTTATTTTAATTAAAAGAAAATATAAAATTTACCTTCTAATTTTATTTTTGGCTTTAATACCATCATTTTATTTTTACAAAAAAGATTGGATAAATTTAAAATTATCATCTAGCCTTTCTTATCAAATAAGGCTAATTGGCTGGCAAGAAACAACAAGCATGTTAAACGACGGTAATTTTTTATGGGGAGCGGGCTTAGCTAATTATCAAAACAAAATAAAGGAGTATCATCAAGAAGGTTTTTTCTTCAACAAAGACTCCGATCCAGACTTTAAGAGAAAAATAATAATTTTTGATGACAAATACCGAGCTGAAAGATGGCAACCACTTGAAATATATCTTTATCCTCATAATATATTTTTAAATTTTTGGACAGAAATTGGCTTAATTGGAGCAATAATATTTATGTTTTTAATATTTAAATCATTGTTTATATCATTAAAGGCCGGTCTTAAAGAAAAAAATAGTAAAGAAAGTTTTTTATATTTAGGAATATTTTCTTCGCTTTTAATTATTACAATTCATGGCATCTTTGATGTGCCTTATTTTAAAAATGATTTATCAGTTCTTTTTTGGGTAATTTTGAGCATATTAGCCATCTACCAACTAAAACAGAAAACAAAAAAATATGAATAAAGAGAACTTAACTAAAGTAATTGCTGAAAATAGTAATTATTCTCGTCGCAAAGCCGAAGAATTAATAAAATTAAAAATGGTTTCAGTAAATGAGCAAGTGGCTCAACTAGGAGAAAAAGTTTTCGGTGAAGATGAAATAAAAATAAATGGACAAAAACTAGTTCGTAATCAAAAAATATACATAAAATTAAATAAGCCAGTTGGCTATGTTTGTACTAACAGAAGCTTTAAGGGAGAAAAAAATATTTTTTCTTTAATTAATATAAAAGAAAAAATAGTTTCTATTGGTCGCCTAGATAAGGATAGCTCTGGATTATTGATTTTAACTAATGATGGTGACTTAAATTACAAATTAAGTCATCCCAAGTTTGAACATCAAAAAGTATATTTAGTAAAAATAAAAAATGACAATTTATTAAAAAACAACTGCTTTTTAAAAAAAATAAAAAATGAATTCATGAAAGGTGTGGACATAGAAGAAAAAACATTGGCTAAAGCAAAAAAATTAGAAATAATTAATGAACAAAATTTTAAAATTATTTTAAGTGAAGGTAAAAAAAGACAAATCAGAAGAATGTTCGGGTTTTTTGGTTTAAAAGTCGAAAGCTTGAAAAGAATTGAATTTGCTGGTATAAAATTAGACGACCTAACAGAAGGAGAGTGGAAAAATTTAAACAAAGAAGAAATTAATATTTTAAAAAAATAAAAGCAAAGGGAGAGATGGCCGAGTGGTTTAAGGCGACGGTCTCGAACACCGTTTGGGCGCAAGCTCTCTAGGGTTCAAATCCCTATCTCTCCGCAAATAAAAATATGAATAAAAAAATTATATTTATGCTATATTTTTTAATGTTTTTGTTGATCTATATAAGTCTTAACTTCTATGTTGTTATTAGGCTTGGAGGATATCTAGAAATAGAAAAAAATATTTTATATTTATTAATAATTTTAATTAATTTTTCTTTACCAATCTCTATGTATATGGAAAGAATTTTTCCAAACATCTTATCCAAAATATTTTATACAATATCAACATTTTGGCTAGGAATCCTTCTTTTTGCCCTTTGCTTACTTTTAATATATGAAATAATAAGTTTGTTTTGGACAACATCTTACGCAGGAATAATAATTATCACCGGAATCGCTATACTAAGCATTGCATCCGCAGTCAATGCCTCTAAAATAACAATAAAAGAAGTAAATATACCTATTAAAAATTTAAAAAAAAATATCGATATTGTTCAACTCTCAGATATTCATATTGGCACTATAAGAAACTCTAATTTTTTAAAAAAAATTATTAAAAAAACAAGCCAATTAAACCCAGACATGATTATAATAACTGGTGATATGGTTGATGCCAGTTCTAGGCTCAACAAGGAAATGTTTAAAGATTTTAACAAATTTAAATCTCCAATTTATTTTATCACCGGCAACCACGAAGTGATTGAAAACACAGAAAAAACATATTCTTTTTTAGAAGAAACAAATATACAAATACTAAAAAATGAAATTATTAGTTTTGAAGATGTTCAAATAATCGGAATTGAATTTTCTGAAGACAAAAATCACCTTGAAGAAAAGCTTAAAAAAATAAACATAGACAAATCAAAGCCAAGCATCCTTATATATCATTCCCCTGAAGGATATAATGAAGCAAAAAAACTAGGAATAAACCTTCAGCTCGCCGGACACACACATTCAGGCCAAATATTTCCATTTAATTTCATAGTTAAAATAAAATATAAATACATCAAAGGATTGTATGATTTGGGAAGCATGTTTTTATATGTCTCGCCGGGCACTGGCACATGGGGGCCGTATATGAGACTTGGATCAAAAAACGAAATAACACTTTTAAAATTAACCCCCGGATAAAAAATAAAAAGAAAAAAGAAAGCTACAAAATAACAAACTTCTTTTAATAAAATCAAAATTTTGAAAATAAAATTAACTTATATAAAAAACAGACCAAAATAATTTGGTCTGTTTTTTTATTTTATAAAGAAACTCTTTAGTTGCCCCCTTTTTTTAACTTATACAATTCCTTAGATTTTCTAGTTATAGCTAAAATAGTCAAAACAGCAATATAAGCTGAAATTATAGAACCAGATAATTCATATAATTTTCCATACAACATATCTAAAATAAAAAGAATTCCAACCAAAACAGACCAAATAACAACAAAAACCTCCCCTGGATGACCATCTTTGTGTTGATCGTACCAACGCTCAAACTCTTTATTACTAACATAAATAGCCAAAATACTAACATAAATGGTGGCCGTAGCATCAATTATCCCATCGTAAGCATTAAAATTAACAAAATCAATAATTATAACAGCAAAAAAGAAGAAAGACCAGGCATTTATTAGCTTGCGCCAAAAATTAAAATTGTTTTTCTGTTTATTTTTTTTCATAAACAATACCTCCAAAAAAATATAATAAAAAAATTACTTGCTATCCTTAATAATATAAACAAAATAAAAACTAAATAAAAATATAGCAGCTAAAAATAGAAATAAATATTGAACCTCATAAAAACTTAGAATTAAAACACCCAAACCAGAACCAACTAAATAACCTAGAGGATATGATGTTCTCAAAAAATTTATATGGCTAACATTTTCAGCATCAACAATTTTAAAAAATCTAGATTCCCTCATTGACTCAATTAAAGCAGCTCCAATTCTGCTAAAAAATAAAATTCCACCCCAAACAAAGACAGAGCTAGATTTTACAAAGAAAAATAAGAGTAAAGAAATCATTAATATCAACAAACCACTAAACATCAACTCTTTTTCCCCTAAATATTTGTCAGCTAAAAACCCAGCTGGTATTTCAAATAAAACAAAAGGTATAAGCATAACTGAAAACACAACACCTAAAACTGACCAGTCAAAACCAATAACATTATGTAAATAAATAGGAATAAAAACAACAGCCGAATTAAAGAATAAATTCAAGAAAAAAGAAACAAAATAAACGCCCTTTAAGCTAGGATTTTTCCAAAAATCAATAATTGTTTGCCAAATATTCATTTTATTATAGGCGACAACTCGGCTAACCCTCTTTTCATTAAAAACAATAACAAAATAAAAAAACAAGAGTAAAATAGCCGAAACCAAATAAACCAAATTATAATGATCGTTACCAACAACCAACTTAGAAGCTAACATCGGAGAAAATATCCAACCAAGATTCATAAAAGTAAAATAAATAGCCCTGGTCTTTCCGGTGCTGGAATTATCAGTAAAACTCTCCACAAATAAATCCATATTGATCCATAAAAGGTTAGAAGTAATCCACATTCCAATAAAAAATACAAAAAGCCAAAAAGGAGTTGGACTCATCATTAAAACCATTAAAGAGGCGATATTTAAAAGCATTACTAATTTTGAAGATAAAAGATTGCTAAACTTTCTAATTATGGCTGGAAAAAACAACATAGCAAAAAAAGTAGCAATATTGGCAGCCACAAAAAATAAACCAACCATTCTGGTGTCAACAAAGTTTTCTATAAAACTAGAATTTATATAAGCTGGAAAAGCAGAAGAAAGCGCTAAAACAAATCCGGCTAAATACAAAATTACTAAACTTTTTTTAATCTTAAAATTAGAAATTTTTCCAAAAAGATGAAATCTATACATAAGTTTACAAGGCCAAAATTAAACAAAATAAGAGTTTTAAATTGGCATCTATATTATTGTTTTTTATAATAAAATTTAAAAATTAAAAAGAATGATAATATAATTATCAACAAGCTCATCACCTGTGGGAATCTTAAACCCAAAAAAACAGGGGCAAAATCAATTCTAATAAATTCCAGAAAAAAACGCAAAACAGAATATAAAATTAAGTATGTAACACTTATTAAGAGCTTTGTTCTAAAATTTATTTTATTTTTCTTAAAAAAATAAAAATGGAGACAAATTAAAACAATAAATATAAAAATAGACCCCAGCGATTCATATAAAAAAGTTGGATGAAAAAAATCGTTGAAAATATACTCAACCGGTCTATTTAAAATATTTATTGGTATTCCCCAAGCTAATTTTGTTGGTCTGCCAAAAAGTTCCTGATTAAAATAATTTCCCCATCTGCCAATAGCTTGAGCCAGCGCCAATCCAGGAACAATAATAAAAGATAAAGAAAAAAAATCATCCCAAAAATTTTGCCCACTCAGACCTCTTATTTTTTTCTTTTTTACAAAAAAATACAGAACAATAAATCCCGCTAAAATTCCTCCATGGATAGCCAGTCCTCCTTGCCAAATTTTCAAAATATCCAAGGGATTTTTTGAATAATATTCCCACTCCAAAAAACCATCATAAATCCTCGCCCCAATTATACCAAAAATAATTAAATAAAAAGACAAATCAAAAAGATCGTCTCTGTTTATTTTATATTTTTTAGCTAAAGACAAAGAGGTTAACAAAGCCAAGATTATAGCTAAAACAATAAAAAATCCATACCAATGAATTTTAATTAAACCGAAAGAAATCAAAACTGGACTTGGCTCAAAACTATGTAGAAACTTAAACATCTGCAATCAATTAGTGCGACCAAAAAATCAAAAATTGGATTAATAAAGTGCGGGCGGAGAGACTCGAACTCTCATGGATTGCTCCGCTTGCTCCTAAGGCAAGTGCGTATACCAATTTCGCCACGCCCGCAAAATATATAGACATATTAATACAATCCAAAGATAATTTCAAGAGCAAATAAAAAAAGTTTTATTCAAAAATAAAAATATGTTATAATGAATTAAATTAAAAAATAAAAATTTAATATTTAAAAATTATGGCCAAACAAACTTTTATCAAGTTTTTTGATGAATTACGAATCAAAGACGTACCTATGGTGGGCGGAAAAAATGCCTCATTGGGAGAAATGTATCAAAAACTTTCTAGTCAAAATATCAATGTCCCTTTTGGCTTTGCAACAACATCTTCTGCTTACAATTACTTCATGGAAAAAAGTGGTTTAAAAAACAAAATTAAAGAAATTTTAAAAGATTTAAACACAAAAAGCGTTCAAAATTTAATGACTAGAGGCGAAAAAGTGAGACAAGAAATATTAAAAACAGAATTACCAAAAGACTTAGAAAAAGAAATAACAACTGCTTACAAAAAACTTTCTTCTTTTTACAAAAAAGAAAATGTTGACGTTGCTGTTAGATCTTCTGCCACAGCTGAAGACTTGCCAGACGCCTCTTTTGCAGGTCAACAAGAAACCTATTTAAATATTAGCGGCCCAGAAGATTTATTGATTGCTGTTAGAAAATGCATAGCTTCTCTTTTTACTAACAGAGCCATTTCCTATAGAACTGACAAAGGCTTTGACCACTTTAACATTGCTCTATCAGTTGGTGTTCAAAAAATGTCTCGATCTGACAAGGGAGCATCTGGCGTTATGTTTACCATTGATACTGAATCAGGCTTTAAAAATGCAGTTTTAATTCACTCTATTTATGGCTTAGGAGAAAATATAGTTCAGGGAAAAGTTAATCCTGATCAGTTTTTTGTTTTTAAACCAACTAAAAAAATAATTTATCGAACAATAGGCAAAAAAGCTATAAAAATGATTTACAACAAGGACCATAAAAACCCAGTTAAAGATGTGGCGGTTAGCCCTAAAGATCAAGCCAAGCAATCAATCACTGACGAACAAGTAGTTAAGCTAGCTGAATGGGGTATGGCTATCGAAAAACATTATGGCAAACCAATGGATATAGAATGGGCCTATGACGGACAAGACAAAAAGCTTTATATTATTCAAGCCAGACCAGAAACAGTAGAGAGTGCCAGAAATTTAAATATCTTAGAAAGATATAAATTAAGTAAAAAAGGGAAAATAATTATATCAGGACAAAGTGTTGGTAATAAAATTGGCTCAGGTGTGGTCAACAAGATAATGAGCGTTAAAGATATTAAAAAGTTTAAACCAGGTCAAGTATTAGTAACTGATATGACTGACCCAGACTGGGAACCCATCATGAAAATTGCCTCAGCTATTGTTACCGATAAAGGTGGCAGAACTTGTCATGCCGCTATTATTTCTCGAGAAATGGGAATACCTTGCGTGGTTGGAACTAATAATGGAAGTAAAAAAATGAAAGGAGGAGAGAGCGTAACTGTTAGCTGTGCCGAAGGAGAGGTTGGTTTTGTCTATCAAGGAAAAATTCCTTTTAAAATAGAAAAAACAGATATTGGAAAAATGACCAGACCAAAAACAAAAATAATGATGAATATTGCCGAGCCGGACACGGCCTTCATGAACTCTTTTATACCAAATGATGGAGTGGGTTTGGCTCGTCTAGAATTTATCATTAATAATTTTATTAAAGTTCATCCTCTGGCTTTAATTAATTATAAAAAACTAAAAGATAAAAAATTAAAAAACACCATTGATAAAATAACAGAAGGATATAGTGATAAGAGCAAATTCTTTGTTGATAAATTATCTGAAGGAGTTGCCATGTTAGCCGCTGCTTTTTATCCTAAAGATGTTATTGTCCGCTTATCAGACTTTAAAACTAACGAATATGCTAATTTAATAGGAGGAAAAGATTATGAGCCAATTGAATCCAACCCAATGATTGGTTGGCGCGGTGCTAGTCGTTACTATTCTAAAGAATTTTTACCAGCCTTTAAACTAGAATGCCAAGCTTTAAAAAGAGTAAGAGACGAACTCGGCTTAACCAATCTTAAAATAATGATACCCTTCTGTCGAACAATTGAAGAAGGACAAAAAGTTTTAAAAATCATGGAAGAAAATGGACTAAAAAGAGGTAAAAATGGACTAGAGGTTTATGTCATGGCCGAAATTCCAGCTAACATTATTTTAGCCGAAAAATTTGCTAAAATTTTTGATGGATTTTCAATTGGTTCAAACGACTTAACCCAATTAACATTAGGAATAGATCGAGATTCTGGCGGAACCTTAGAAGTGGCTGGAATTTCTAATGAAAAAAATGAAGCTGTGAAAGAACTAGTTAGACAGTTAATCTCAGTGGCTAAAAAAACAAAAACTAAGGTTGGTATTTGTGGGCAAGCTCCAAGTGACTTTCCAGACTTTGCTGAATTCTTGGTTGAATGTGGAATAGATAGTATTTCTTTGATTCCAGATTCAATTATTAAAACAACCATAGCTGTTAATGCTAAAGAAAAATCACTAAAATCCAAAGCTAGATTTCTTGGTTTGTTCTAAAAGAATTAAATAAAACAAATAAAAAACGAGGCTCAAATTAAAAGGCCTCGTTTTTTTAAACAATAAACAAAATAAAAAGAAAAAAACAATCTAAAAACAAAGGAAATTATAGGCCTTGACAAATATTTTCAAATATGATATAATCATCAGTTACAATATAGGACCTTAACAAAAGAGTCAAAACATAATTAATATCTAAAAAAGCTTTAATTTATAGAGTTTTTCTAGATATTAATTATGTTAAACTAAAAAAACAAATAATCATGAAAAAGATAGCCGTATTTTTAGCAGCCATTTTTGTCTCAATATCATTATTGGCACAAAACACTTTAGAGATTGTTAAAAATCTCAACGAAGCTCGCAAAACAGAATTAGAAATGATTGCTACTAGAGCAGAAAGTCTTTCACCAACCAAACAAGCAAAATTCATTAAAAAAGAATCTAGACTTGTTAACAAGCGTTATGATGAATTAATTGCTCAAGCAATAAAACAAGGCGAAGGACAAAAAGAACAAGGTCACAGCAGAAGAATTGCTGGAGCCAATATGAAAATTCAAAATGGCCAAGGCAGTTTTTCAGCCAAAAGCCCGAACATAATCAGAGGAGCCAATGCCTATGCTACAGCAAACATAGCCGATGCCAACGCTACCTTAATTAGATCGCTTTCCCAAAACGGAAATGTTGTTTCAGCCAACTCTATCAGAAGCACAGGTTTAGAAGGTATTGTAGCAAACCGAAATCGTTACGGGGAAATGAAAATAATAATCGAGGGGGTTAGTGCTGGAAACAAATTTAAAAAAACCTATTTATTAAGCCCTAATCAAGAAATCTCTGATTATCTATTACCCGGAAGATACAAGGCTATTATCCAAGAAAACGGAAAAACTCCCTTGACGGAAGAGTTTGATGTTCTTGGTGGTCAAAACATGAACCACAACTACGACGGACAAACAGTTTTTTGGGCTGTTTGGGGTGGTTCAAGAAATTATTAAAAAAACAAAAAAGACACATTTATTCGTGTCTTTTTTTCTTATATAAAGATTATTTAATTTTGAGTTCCGGTAGTTCCTCCTTGTGTTTGAGAACTACTTCCTCCGGGCAAACTTTTAAAGACAAAAGCTGTTATAGCATAAGCCATAATAACCACCACAACTCCAATGATTGCATTTTTTATTCTGCTTTTAGCCTGAGTAACCTGATCTTCGTTTCCACCAGCAGTCATCCATTGATAACCACTAAAAATCATCAAAACTAAAAAAACAATACCCAACAAAGACAATACTGTCTTAATAATACTACCGATTATACTATTGGCGCTAGCACCCGAATACCCAGATTCCCTAAAAAAAGCACCAGTCTGTGAATCTCTACTAACACCAGTTGTTTGCTCTGATTGATTAGGGTTAACTTGTGCTTCTAAACTCAAAGGAGAAAAAAAGAAAATAAAAAACAGAAGAACAAAGAAACTTTTAATAAATTTTTTTTTAACACTTTTCATATTTATAAAATTAAAGTAAATTTCTACTCAAAACATACTGATCAACCAATCTCCAAATGGCAAAAGCTGAAATAACCAGAACAAGGCCAATAATTGCATTTTTTATTCTACTTTTAGCTTGACTGACTTGATCTTCGTTACCACCAGCCGTCATCCACTGATAACCACCTAGAATAATAAGAATCACAAAAATTATTCCCAAAAAAGAAAGGGCGGTATTTACTATGCCTCCAATTGTTCTAGCCAGGCTAGTTTCGTCAGCCGAAGAAAAGCCAGCTGAAGAACCAGTTTTTTCTAAACGATTAGTTATACTACTATTGCTTATTTGAGCTAAAGCCAAAAAAGGCAAAGTCAACATAGCGGTTAAAACTAAAATAAAAGAAAATTGTTTAATAGTTTTTTTTAACATAACAAATATTTAAATTTTAATTTGGAACATTAGGACCAGCACTTACAAAAATACTTAAAACTAACCAACTCAAACCATAAGAAAGCAAAACCACCACTAAACCAATGGCCGCATTTTTAATTATTTTTTTAGCTTTATCTACTTCTTGATCATTGCCGCCCGCCATCATCCATAAAAAACCGCCATAAATAATCAAAATACCAAAAATAACACCCAAAAAACCAAGAATAGAAGATATAACCACACCTACAACATCTTCAATCTGAGCACCGCCACTAGTATTAAAACCCATTTTGTTGGCTGAATTATTAAGATCAAAAGCATTTCCCAGGTTTTTAGCCGAAACAGGACCAAAAGTAAAAAAACTAATCAGAAAAACAAACAAAAGAAATAATATTTTATTTTTAAAAAAAGTAAACATATTTTACTGAAAATTAAAAGCGCTAATAACTAATACACTTATAGAATAAGCACTAACCACTATAAACAAACCTATAATCGACTGTACTATTATAGATTTAGCTTTTTCAACCTGTTGATCATTGCCTCTGGCCGTCATCCACAATATGCCTCCATAAACAAGTAAAACAACAAAAATAACACCTATAAAAGAAATTATAGTTTGAATAACTGACCCAATTGAAGATTCTAAATCGGCACTACTTTTAAATATTTTAGAACTAGTATGTCCAGTTTTTTCACCAGCTGAACTTAAACCGGTTTGCTCAGAAAAATTAAAGGCATTAACAGAAAAAGAACCAAAGAAAAAAAACAAACTAAAAACAATTATAAGTATTTTTATTTTTTTCTTGTTCATAAAATTAAAAATTATTCTCCATATAAAGTAAGACAATCAATCCCACTGCCGCCCTGAAGTTTATCAATTTTTGATTCATGTTCGCACAACACACGACCACAATTTCTACCCCCCATCTTTCCTAAAAAACAAAGACATAGGTCTTGTGAAAATTGTACAAAATATTGGGAAGGTTCACTAGGATTACCCCCCCAGTCCATATTACCATCATCTCCAAAGCCACTCCAATCATCTTGATAGTCATTAAAATATTCTTCTAAACTATTATTATCTACATAAACATATTCACCATCATCAACACACATATCAAGATATTCTTGTTCCCAATCAGCAAGATCTAACTCTTCTTCACTATTTATTTGTTCTACTGTTGTTCCAGTAGTTCCTCCAACAGTAGCTTCCTCGGTAAAAACACTTTTAGTAGATTGTTCTCCTATAAATTGAACAAGAGCAAAAGAGGCAAAAATACAAACAATACCAATAACAGCCCAAATCATAGTTTTTTTTGACTTGTCAATTTGCTGATCATTACCGGAGGCAGTCATCCACATAATACCAGAATAAACCATTAGTCCTAAAAAAATCAAACCAACAAAAGAAAGAAGAAATCCAACTGTTCCACCTAAACGATCAATTAGTCCGCCACTAGATTCATTAAAAACCGATGGTAAATTTCCTCGACCGACCGTTCTTGTTAATCCATAGCTACTTTCTCTAGCCATGCTTAAAATTGGAACAAAAAGAAAAACAAATAATAATATTAGAAAAGTAAATCTATTTTTGATAAATTTCATAATTTTATAATTATTCATCAGCCACAATAGGACTTTCTCCGGTAAACATATCTCCGATAAAACTAGTTATAATATAAGCTGATAAGACAATAATAAGGCCAATTATAGCCTGAATTATCAAATTTTTTGCCCGATCAACTTGTTGTTCGTTGCCTCTGGCTATCATCCACAATATCCCAGCATAAATAATCAGAATCATAAAAATAACCGCCACAAAAGAAAGAATCGCTCCAATTATAACACCAACACGACTTGAAAGATAAAAACCAGAATCATCATTAACTTCCTTTACATTGAAAGCCTCTTTAGATGTATCAGAAACAACGCTATTTAAACCCCAATCGCCCTTGCCACCGGCTAAAACAAAATTAGTCAAAAAAAATGAAGCTATAAAAAAAGAAATCACTAATATTTTTTTCATAATCAATAGATATCTAAGTTCACCACACTTCCTAAAACAATTAATTATTTCAGGAAGCATGGCGCCTATTTAAAATAGGGCGCCAATTTCTAAATTCGAGTTTAGAAACTAAAATAAAATATTCTAGTTGTTTGTTGCGTCCATTAAAGTATTTAAAACGAAGGTTGTAATTCCCCAAGCTGCTAAAATAATTACCAAACCGACAACTCCAGCTCCTAATAATTTTTTAGCTTCGCCAATTTTATCTTCGTTACCAGCAGCAGTCATCCATTTGAAACCTCCTAACAATACTATAACTACAGCTACGATACCAAGTAAGGTTAAAACTGTATTTATAATTTGAGCGGCCATTTCTCTTGGATCTTTTTGACCTAAAGCGATACCTTCATCACCATTTTTAACGTAATTCAAACCGAAAACGTCATCTGATGCTTGAGCACCATTAGTTAAAGCCAAAGAAACGATTGGGAAAACAAATAAAGAAACTAATAATAAACTAATAATTTTTTTTCTCATAAGTCACCACCTTTCTAGTTTTTAATTTTTACAATAAAATGATAACATATATTTCAAAAAATAACAATATTTGCTATACTAAACAAGAGATATGAAAAAACTTAATTTTACTAAAATATTTACCATAGCCTTTTACCTGCTATTTTTTTTATTACTCTTAAAAAATTCCCTAGGCTATCTTGATCCAGACTTGGGTTGGCACCTCAAAGCTGGAGAAGAGGTTGTTAAAACTGGTCAAATAAACAGAATAAATCACTACAACTATGTTTTGGAAGAAAATAACACCTGGGTAAACCACGAATGGTTATCAGATTCAATTATTTTTTTAATTTATAATAATTATAATTATTTCACCCTAAACATTGTTTTTGCTCTCTTAATGTGTTTAATTTTAGGAATTGCTCATAATTTTATTGTCAAAAACTTTACTTTTGACAGAAAGTCAAAGGCAGTTCTTCTTCCTTTTTTTGCCTTAGGAATAATAGCCTGCCAACCAAGCCTAGGAGTAAGAATACAAGAATTAACAATTCTGTTTCTATTATTAGAATTAATTATTATCTACAAATTTGAAAATGAATCATTAAAAAACAATAAATATTTTTGGAAAAAATTATTAATTCTTCCAATAATTATTGGCCTATGGGCTAATATGCATGGCGGTTTTCTTTTGGGAATTTTTATAATGTATTTTTATTTGGGAATAAAAACAACAGAATTAATAATATTTTATTTAAAAGACAAAATATCTTTTATAAATAAACTTAGTTCTTTTTTGAACTTCAATAAAAAATTAAACAAAAAAGATTTAAAAATATTTTTATTTTTTTCAATAATCTCCTCTCTTTCAACCCTGATAAACCCTTATGGTTTAAAGCTTTTTGATTTTTTATTTTCTTATAAAAATAACGCTTATCTTAAAATAATAGGAGAGTGGCTGCCTCAATACCAAGAGCCCTTCCTTTATTGGCAAATATTATATATAGGAATAACAATAGCTGTTTATCTAGTCTCTTTCTTGATATACAAAAACAAAAAAGAAATAAACTCTCTTTGGCACTTAACTTTAATCTTATTTTTTATAATACTAGCAATCAAATCAAGAAGGCACTTTCCTTTACTGTTTATTAGCTCCTTACCTTTTTTATCGTCTTTTATTTATGACGAAATTAAAGAAACAATTAAAAATATAAAAATTGGAGGGACTATTGTTGACATTTTTATTAAGATTTATTTATCTATTGTTTTTTTATTTGTTTTCCTTCTCTTAATCACCAACATTAGAATAATAAAAAATCCTTTTACCTATTATTGTCAAAAATACCCCTGCCAAGCACTAGAATTTATTAAAAATGACCCCAAAATATCAAGTGCCAGAATTTTCAATTCTTACGGCTGGGGCGGATATCTAATTCATCAGTGGCCAGAAAAAAAGATTTTTATTGATGGACGATTACCTCAAATTAAAATAAAAAATCACAGTTATTTGGAAGAATATCTTCTTTTTTTTCAAGACGAACAAAATATTAAACAAAAAATAGAAGAATATCGAATAGAATTATTTCTTTTAGAAAAAAAGAAAACAAAAAAAACAAAATGGCTAGACCAGAAATTAACAGGTTCTAAAAAAATAGAAAATAAAAACAATCAATTAATAGATTATTTAAATAAAAACTTTAACAAAATATACGAAGATGATGTTGCTTTAATTTATTTTAAAAAAAATGGATTATAAAGACTATAAAAAAATAGAAAAAGATTATTTCTGGCACAAAGCTAGAAAAAATTTTATTGACTATTTATTATCTAAATATCTAGAAAATATTAAACAAAAAAAAGAAAAAAAAGAAATTTTAGAAATAGGTTGTGGAACTGGATATCAACAAGAGGTTATTGCTAAACATGGTAACTACACCGGAATTGACAAAAATAAGCAAGCAATAAAAAAAAACAAAAAAGGACAAATAATTAAATCTAGTTTAGAAGATTTCAAAACTGAAAAAAAATATAATGCCATTTGTTTCTTTGATGTTCTAGAACACATAAAAAAAGATTCTGAAGCTCTTCATAAAGCAAGCTATTTATTAAAAAAAGACGGTCAACTCTTTTTAAGCGTTCCAGCCAAAAAAATATTATTTGGAGAACATGATTTAGCTTTAGAGCATTACCGTCGATATGAAAAAAAAGAAATTAAAATATTATTAAAAAATAATAATTTTGATATAATAGAAATAATATATTGGAACTCTTTTCTTTTTCCTTTAATTGCTTTAGCCAGGATAATCAAAAAAACTTATCAAGGAAATATTTCAAACAAACAAAAACATAACAGCGATATTAGAAAAATACCAAAAATTATTAATACTATACTTTTTCAGATTTTAAATTTTGAAAAAAATTTAATTAAATTAGGAATAAAGTTTCCTTTTGGACTAAGTTTGTATATAGTTGCTCAAAAAAAATATGAAAATTGACTTTGTTATACCAGTTTACAATGAAGAACAACTTTTAGAAAAAAACATTCTAAAGCTATTAAATTTTTTAAAATTGCAAAAATACAATTTTTATTGGCAAATAAAAATTGTTATTAACGGCTCAAACGATAATTCAGCTGATATAGCTCAAAAAATAAGCCAAAAAGAAGAAAAAATAAAATGCCTAATAATTAAAGAAAAAGGTAAGGGCAAGGCAATCCGAGAAGCCATTGAGAAAAGCTTAGCTGACTATGTCATTTACATGGACATTGATTTAGCGGTGTCACTAGAAAATATTAACGATTTAATACTTGAAATAAAAAATGATTATGACCTAATAATTGGTTCTCGTTTACTTCCTTTGTCACAAAGAGAAAGATCTTGGATAAAAGACTTAAGTTCTAAAACTTATATTTTTTTATCAAAAATAATTTTGAACCATAATTTTTCCGATTTACAGTGCGGATTTAAAGCTATTAGAAGAAGCTGTTTTAACAAGATAGTTGATTTAATAGAAGATAATGGTTGGTTTTTTGATACTGAAGTTTTAATTTTTTTTCAAAAAAATAAATTTAAAATAAAAGAAATAGCTGTAAATTGGTCAGAAAATCGTTATGAAAAAAGAAAAAGCAAGATAAAACTATTTAAAGACTCAATTTTATTTATATCTAATTTAATAAAATTAAAAAAAAGGTTTTATAAAAAAAATAAAAACAATATTTAAAAAGCAATATTTTTATAATGAAACATTTTTCTTAAGCTTAAATTAGAACTCAAAAAAACAACAATCAAGTCTAAGCGAGAATTTTCTACACAAAAACCTTTAAGCCAACAATAAAATTGCATGGCTTTTTTTAAATTTTTAATTTGTTTAATTTTTAAATTTTCCTCAGGATAAAATAAATTGTTAAGACGAGTTTTTATTTCAAAAAAAACTAGCTCCCCTTTAAGAGAAGCTATTATATCTACTTCAAGTTTTTTAAATTTCCAATTTTTTTCTAAAACAATAAAACCATTTTTTTCTAAATATCGAAAAGCTGTTAACTCCCCCAAATAACCTAAAAACTTTTTATCATTCATCTAAAAACTATAAAACAAAATTGATAAATTAAATATAAACTTTTATTTACTTAAAAGCATACCATAATGATATTCACCAGCTTCAAATTCCTCCACTATTTTTATATTTAAAAACGAACTTAAACGCTTCACCTCCTCTTTGGAAACTTTATGAACAGAGGAAAGAATAAAAGGAGAATCTTTTTCATTCCACTCAACTAGTAAAATTTTACCACCCGGCCTTAAAACTCTCACACATTCCTTCAAAATATTTGCCTTTTTTTCTGATTGATGTAAAACATTGATTAACAAAACAGAATCTAAAGAACTAGCTTTTATATTAGCACCACCTACAACTTCTAAATCGCTCCAAATAGTTTCTATTTGAACTAAATTTTCAATTTTAGCTCTTTTTTTAATTGACTCTAAACTATCTTTAATAATATCAACAGCGTAAACCTTGCCACTTTTACCCACAATCTTAGCTAATAAAAAAGTAAAATAACCAAAAGCACCGCAGCCTAAATCAGCCACCCTAAACCCCTGCTTAAGATTAAGCCTACCAACCAAGGATTCTATGTTTAATAAATTGTTTTTTATCATATAAATAAATTATTTTTCAACCAATATTTGTTTAATTATTAAATTTTGTTGACTATATTTCTTTTTGGCTGATATATGAATAAAATTAATACCCGACTTTAAATAAATCACTTCTGAAAATTGACCGCTAGAATCACTTAAGACAACTTCTCCATTTATAGAAACTTCACTCTCAGCATCTGTTTTTCCTTCTATTAATACAGAAGAAGAATTTATTATTTGTTTGTCCTCAATATTATAAACCTCTAAAAAAGGAGGCGCAAAAATATTTTTTAAATAAAAAAATAAATAAAATAAACAAATCACTACTACTAAAAAAATTAAAAGATTGCGCAACACCCTTGGTAAAGAAACAAAGCTTTTCCAACTAACAACTTTATTAAAAAATATATTTTTTTCGAAATTTTGCGATCTATCATGTTCTTTAACAAAATCAGAAACAATATTTTTATGTCTAATATCTAAAAAATCAATATATTTCTTAAAAAAAATTTTTGCATAAACTCCTCTAGGCAAATCTCTGTAATTACTTTCTTCTATAGCCTTTAAATATTTAATTTTTATTCCTGTTTTAAAAGAAGCTTCCTCTAAACTAATTGATTTCTTTTGTCTATTTTTTTTTATATAAGCGCCAACCGAATCCTGGTCTAAAAATATATTTTTTTTAACAAAACCATTCATTTTTTTATATTTTAATCAAAAAGTCTAGTTATAACAGATGATGTCCCTCCCCAATTAACACCCAAAGCACTCATGGCAAACTCAATAATGATGTAGCTTGTAAAAACAATTATTAAACCAATAGTGGCATTTATTATAATTGTTTTAGCTTGTTGAACCTTGTCGCTACTGCCAGCCGAAATTAAAAACATAACGCCACCATAAACAAAAAACAATAAAGATAAAGAACCAACTATTCCTAATATAAATCTAGTAATCTGTATTCCAACCACCAAAATATCATTCAATTGATAATCGCCACTTTCATAGCTTTCACTTCTTTGACCAGATCCCGGAACGATAGAAGCTATAGCCGGAGAGCTCATCAAGAAAACAGCAAAAAAAGAAATAATTAAAAGCACTAAATTTTTTTTATTTTTCATAAAATTTAATTAACTGTTTGTTGTATTCTATTGGCATAGAAATTCATCAATTCAATGGTTTTATTTTCAGTATCGGCTAATACCGCCTGAATCATGTCAGCTAAAAAATTCTCAGCTAAAATAGGATTTTTACCTCTATACCAGCTTTTAGCTGTTAAAACTTGATCAGCAAAAACACCTATTTCTGGATCTTCCTTTTGAGTATTAATTAATGATCTTAAAGCTGTTGGTTTATTTGTTTTTTCTAAATAACTTGTTACATTTTCAGCACTAGACATAAATTGTATAAAATTCCAAGCTTCATTTTTATATAAACTTTTTTTGGAAACAGCCTCTACCCAATAATTAGCCATATTAATAGGGGTGGTTGCTCCCTCTATTTGAGGTATTGGCTCAACTAAAAAATTAAGCTTAGGTGCTTTAGTTTTAATCGTTGGCAAATGATAGGAATAGCCAAACATTATAGCTAGTTTGCCAGAAGCAAAAAGATCAACAGAATTTTCCAGACCATTGTTCCAACAATAAACCTCTTTAATAGGATTAGCAAAGTCAGTATAAAATCTCAAAGCCATTAAGCCTGGGTTATAGTTCTGACTTTGAAAAACGGCTGGAACAGTCTGAAAAAGAACTTGCCCTGCATCACTCATCATACTAGCCCCGTTTTGCATCATTAAAATAGCTAAAATATCACTATATCGTTCTATATTTTTTCCACCACCTAAAGCAACTCCTGACTGCAAGATATTGCCTTTCAAGTCTTGTTTGGTTAACTTTTTAACCATTTGTTGAAAATCACGGTTCCAATATCTTGGAATTTCAGTAATTCCGGCTTGATCAAAAAGATCTTGATTGTAGTACATAGCCAAAGTGTCAACTGATAAAGGCAATCCATATATTTTATCATTTAAAACCACGTCCGAATAAACAGCATCAACAAAGTTTTGCTTCAATTCTTTTAAGCCCAAACTTCTCATAGTTCTAAACTCTGGAACAACTTCTTTTTTAATAGAACCTTGAGTTATTGGAAAAACCATTGTTGTTTGAGCCGGCATTGGCTCTAACTTGCTTTCATATTTCCTTATCCAAGTATTATGAATGGAAAAAATATCTGGGCCACGATCTTCAGCGAAAGCATTAAGGAGGGCTTCCTCATATTCATCATATCTTAATTTTCGGTAATTAATAGTAACATAAGGGTGCTGAGCATTATACTTAGCAATAATTTCAGCAAAAGCATCTTGGCCCTCATAAACTCTCCAAAAATTAAGAACAACAGGTTTAACTGCCTCCTGCATTGTTGGTTTTTTACATCCTGCTCCAACAGTTAAAAGAAACACAAAAACCAAAAACAAAGAAATTAGCTTTTTTTTCATATAAGAAATTTATTTATATCTATGAATATTATAACAAATTAGAGAAAAAATAAAAGAGCTGTAAATTTTTGGATCAAATTTGTTTATAAACTAGAGTGATAAAAAAGAGCCTCGTTTAAATCTTGTCTATTAATATTTTCCGATTGCCTTAAATCAGCTAAAGTTCTAGCTAGTTTTAAAATTTTAAAATAAGACCTTGTGGATAAATCGAGTTTTTCAATAATTTTTTTTAAAAAATACTGATCCTTGTTATCAAGAAAACAAAATTTATTTATAGTCCTGTGATCAATTTCTGAATTAAAAAGAATATTTAAATTAACAAATCGAGCTTTTTGTATTTTTTGAGCCGCAATTATTCTTTTAACAACCGAAGAAGAGCTTTCTGTTTCTTGAAAAGATGTCAATTCATCAATTTTTAATCTACTTACATTTATTTTTATATCTATTCTGTCTTTGATCGGTCCAGAAATTTTTTTCTGATAACTATCTAATTGATTTTTAGAACAAACACAATTTTTTGTTTTATCTCCGAAATAGCCACAAGGACAAGGGTTCATTGCTCCAATTAACATAAATCTGGCCGGAAAAGAAAAAGAACCAAAAACTCGACAAATATTAATATTTCCATCTTCTAAAGGTTGTCTCAAATTTTCTAAAACAACCCTAGAAAATTCTGGCAATTCATCTAAGAACAAAATTCCTCTGTGAGCTAAAGATATTTCTCCTGGAAGTGGATAAGAACCGCCACCAATAATTGCAGGAGATGAGGCTGTGTGATGAGGAGATCTAAATGGCCTTACTTGAATTACTTTTTTGTCTTCTAATTTACCAGCAACACTATAAATTTTAGTAAGTTCAACAATCTCTTTATCGTCCAATGGTGGCATAATAGAAATAACAGATTTTGCCAATATTGTTTTCCCCGAACCAGGTGGCCCAGACATTAAAATATTGTGAGCCCCAGCCACGGCAAGCTCTAAAGCTCTTTTAGCTTGAAAATGACCTCTAATATTTTTAAAATCAAAAGAATGAAAAACTTCTTTTTTCATTTCTGGAAAAGTTTGCACTTTTTTTGGCTCAACTCCTTTGATTAAAAAACTAACAATCTCTTTTAAATTTTTTACTGGAAAAATATTGATATTGCGAATTAAACTAGCTTCTAAAAAGTTATCGAAAGGCAAATAAATGTTTTTTATACCAATTTCTTGAGCAAAAGAAACTATTGGCAAAACACCATTAACACAACGAAGGTCACCATTAAGGGACAGCTCCCCAATAAAAAAAGAATTTTCAAGATTTTTTTTAAAGGCGTAAAGATTGGATAAAACGCTAATAGCAATTGGCAAATCATAACCAGGACCATACTTTTTAAAATCAGCCGGAGCTAAATTAACAACTACTTTTCTTTTAGGAAATTTTAAACCAAGACTGGAAATAGCACCTCGAACCCTTTCTTTTGCTTCTGAAATAGATTTGTCAGGTAAACCGACAATTGAAAATAAACCCAATTCACCTCCGCCCAAACATGATTCAACTTCTATTAACTCAGCCTTAAGGCCCAAAAGACCAGCCGACAATATTTTCATATTTATAATTTTAATTATTTTAAAAATTATAAAAAAACAGAGATAAATCCCTGTTAAAATAAAATTAAATATATAATAATTTTAAAATTTAAACATCATTAACATAATCATCTAACTTTATACTTAATAGTTTGCTAATACCATCAGAACCCATACTCACTCCATATAAAATATTAGCTCTTTTCATAGTAGCTCTATTATGAGTAATGGCAATAAATTGAGTTTTATCTGACAAGTCATCTAAAATTTGAGCCAATCTTTCAGAGTTTGCCTCATCCAAGGCAGCGTCTACCTCGTCTAAAACAACAAAAGGAGCTGGATTAGCACTAATAATAGCACAAATTAAAGCAATAGCCGTTAAAGCTCTTTCTCCTCCAGACAACATACTTACCGAAGATATTTTCTTGCCAGGAGGAATAGCTAAAATATCAACACCCGACAAACCAATAGCATTATATTTTTTTAAATATTTTATTTTTTTAAGATTTTTTATTGATTGAGATATGGGACCTTCACCATCCTTACCAACCGCCCCTTGATCATTACTTATTTCATTAATTTCTAAAGGATCCTCTTTTATGGGGAATATTTTAGCCTGCCCACCATTAAACAATATTTTAAAATATTCATTAAATTTTTCAGAAATAACCTTAAACTCACAATCAAAACGATCTTTAATTAAAGTATCAAGCTCTATTATAACTTTTTCTAATGACTTTATTGTTTTATTTAAATCTTCTGTTTGTTCAAATAAAAATTCATATCTTTTTTTTGTTTCAAAATATTCCTTCTCTACTTCTGGGTCAATACCGCCAATTTGCTCCAATTGATTCTTAATTTTATAAATTTCATTTTTTAAATATTCATAATTAATTTCTACATCTCCTTCTTTTTCATAAGAATCAATAATTGATTTTTCTATTTTATCGTTTAAAATATTATTTTCTAAATCCTCCATGCGGGTCTCTTCTCTGGCAATCTCTACTTGTTTATTATTTATTTTTTGATAAAAAAAGTGCATTTTTGACTCTAATTCATGAACTTCTTTTTGCAAGTTAAATAAATACTGTCTTTTTTCTTCTTGATTTTTATTAAAATTAGATAACTTTTCTTCCAAAGAAACCAAAACTTCCTTGTTCTTGCTAATTTCTAAAAATAAATAATCCCTTTCTTTGGCAATAGCTTCTGTAAAAACAATATCTTTAAAATCAGAAATAAAGGAATTTGCTTTAATATCTTCTTCTAAATTTTCTAACTTAGCTTGATTTTTAGAATCACTTGATTTGATAAAATTAATCTTATTCTCAAGGTCAAGTAACTCATCTTTAAATTTTCTATATTCCAATTCTAACCCCCTTCTTTTTTCTTGCCAATTTTCTTTTTCTATTTTTATTTTTTCCAAATCTAGCTTGAAAGAAGAAACTTCTCCTACTATTTTTTCTAAATTTAAATTAACAACATCTTTTTCCTTTTTTAAATCATCTAAGCTCTGCTCTTTACTATTGGACTCTATTTTTTTATTAATTTCCAAAAATTCTCTTTCTAATTTATTCTTTTCGTTTTCTAATTGTTGTTTTTTATTTCTTAAAATTTGAATTTCCAACTTAAGATTATTGCGATCTTCAACTATTTTCTCTCTTTCATTTCTAAGATCAGCAATTTTTTTATTAACTCTCTCAATAGTGTTATCAAATTTTTGACCAGAAACAAAACTTAATAAATCGCTTAAATCATTTTTAATTTCTTGTATAATTTTCTGAAAAAGAGACAAGTCAGATGAGTTTTCAAAATTATTGATTTTTTTAATTAAATTGTTAATATCAGAATTTATTTTATTAACATTGCTAGGGTCAAAATCTTCTTTTATTTTCTTTAATTCAATTTCTAATTTTTCTATCTTCCCCAAAAGCTCACTTTCTTGCTCTGTTTTTGTAGAAAGTTTATCTTCTTTATTTTTTTCTTCAGGATTTAATAAGCTAATTTCTTCTGATAATTGAGAAATGGTTTTTTGAATATCGTTTTGACGAGAAAATAAAAATGATATATCAAAATTGCCCGATTTTTCAAGCCTTAACTCCAACAAAGCCTCTAATTTCATCAGTTCTTTTTGCAATTCGCTTTGTTTTACCTCGGACTCTGTCAATTTTTTCTCTAAATCACTTATTTCTTCCTGTTTTAAAAACTCGGTTGATAAAGAATCTAATCTTTCTCTTGCCTTCTCAGATTCTAATATTTTTTCTTCTTTTTCTTTAATTAAATATTCTAGCTCTTTGTCCTTTGTGTTTTGAGATCTTAAATTTTCCCAATCACTAATAAGGTTTTTCTGTTTTTCTAGTTTATTAAATTTGTCCCTGTGAAAAGATAAATTTTCTTGTAATTTTAAAAACTCATCATTAAGAGATGATTCTTGGTTTATTTTATCCACCTCACTTTTTTTATTTCTCAAAATTGCTTTTACCTTATCTTTCTCTTCTTCACTTTCTTTAATTTCTTTGCTCAAAGAATTAAGTTTTCCATTTATCTCCTGCCACAAAGAACCATAATAATTTGTTTGATGTTCTTTTAATTCTTTTTCTAGATTTTCTCTTTTTTTTAATTTACTGACTTGCCTAGTTAAACTATTTAAACGAGGCTCAATCTCGTTAAGAAGCATCTCAACTTGAGATAAGTTTTCCTGGCTTGTTTCTAGTTTTCCTAAAGACAAGTCTCTTTTAATTTGATACTGTTTAACACCAGTAGCTTCATCAAAAAAAGCTTTTCTCTCAGCTGGACTGGTGTTCAAGAAGTTTTCTACCATTCCCTGTCCAATAACACTATAAGTTTTTTGACCAAAACTAGCTTTAGCTAAAAAAATCTGGACATCACTTAAACGAACTTTATTATTATTAATAAGGTATTCACTGTTGCCATCACGATAAACCCTTCTAGTAATTACAATTTCAGGAAGCATTAAAAAAGAATCAACAACATCAACCTCCTTCTTATCTTCTTTTTTAGAGTCTTCTAAAGAATTTTTAGATTCGTCACTAATAACAAATTCTTTAAATTTAAAATTAGGATCTTGATTATTTAAAAACAAGGAAACTTCAGCAAAATTAAGTCTAGCCTTCTTATCTGAACCAACAAAAATAACGTCGTCACTCTTCTTGCTACGAAGCAATTTGGAACTTTGTTCTCCTAAAACCCAACGAATAGCATCAGCAATATTAGATTTACCAGAACCATTAGGACCAACCACAGAGGTTATGCCTCTTTTTTTACCATCAACCATACCAGAAAAAACCAACTTGTTTTTATTGGCAAAAGATTTAAATCCTTGTACTTCTAGTTTTTCTAAATACATAAAGACATCAATAAGGCTATTCATTAAAAACAGCTAACTTATTATAGACATTTTAAGAAACAAAATCAAATATTTTTTAAAAAAACAAAAGCGCTCATTTAAGAGGCGCCTTTATTTTTTGAAAAAAAACTATTTCTTTTTTGCAACTTTTTTTACAACTTTTTTTGCAACTTTCTTTTTAGCTACTGGTTTCTTTGCAACTTTCTTTTTAGCTACTGGTTTCTTTGCAACTTTCTTTTTAGCTACTGGTTTCTTTGCAACTTTCTTTTTAGCTACTGGTTTCTTTGCAACTTTCTTTTTAGCTACTGGTTTCTTTGCAACTTTCTTTTTAGCTACCTTTTTCATAATTTTAAAAAATTATTTATTGCTTAAAATAGGAACCGACCAATTCCTATATAATTTAAATCTAAGACAATTATAGCACAAAAAAAATAAAACAACAACAAAAATCAATGTTTATTAAAGTAAAAACTGTCACCAACCGAGATTTCATTATCATCACAAAAACCTCCTCTAAGCTCTAAAACTTTATCAACCGGAGTTGATGATTTATAAATAATATTTTGACTAAATTCTTCGAAAGATAAATTTTTATAAATTTTCACAATCTCATTTTCATCAATAAAAACAATATCAAGATTAAATTTCATATCTCTCATAACAAATGCTCTTATGTCTTTATTAAAAAACAAAAAAAGCATTCCAAAATCATCCGGGATACTCTCTCTGTGACTTAAACCTAAATATTTTTTTTCAGGAGAAACAGCCAACTCAACATTAATTTCTTTGTTTTTTATTTTTGAAACAACAACGTCTCCATCATTAAAATCAATTTTATCCACAGACTTAGACTCTAAAAACAAAAAAGCAAAGAAACAAAAAAAAAGAATAAACAAAAAGAATAAACAAAAAAATATTAAATTTTTATCTTTTATCTTTTTTTTAGACATTATTTTGTCTTCTCTTGATTAATTTAAAAATTTCCATTACCAACAAAACAGAAGAAGCTATTAGAAGCAAATAAAACCACTCTTCCAGTCTTATCTTTTGAGTCTGAAGAGCCTTGCTTAAAAAAGGATTATAAATAGCAAATACATGTAATAACTGAGCAGCAACTATTGCAAAAAGAATAAGCATGTTTTTCTTAAAAGAAATTTTAAAAATAGAAACAAACTCTGAGCGACAATTTAAGAGGTGAATATTTTGAAATAAAACCATCAACATTAAAAGAAAATTTCTCGCATGTATTTCTTCCCAGTTTAAAACATTAAGAAGGTAATACCAAACAACAAAAACAACAAGCCCAATAAACAAGCCCGAAATCAAGGTTTGCTGCGTCATTAGTTTGTCAAAAATATTTTCTTGAGGCGATCTTGGTGGTCTCTTCATAACACCTTTCTCACCAGCTTCAAAGGCTAAAGATATGTCTTGTATTCCATTAGTAACTAAATTTAACCATAAAAGTTGAGCAGCAAAAAAAGGAAGAGGTAAATTAAAAATAACTGCTAACAAAAAAATAAATATTTCAGCGGCGCCACTAGAAAGAACAAAATAAACAACTTTTCTAATATTATCATAAGCAAAACGACCCTCTTCTACTCCCCCAACAATCGAAGCAAAATTATCATCAACAACTATCATTGTAGAGGTTTCTTTAGCCACATCAGTTCCAGAGCCCATAGCCACTCCAATATTAGCTTGTTTAAGAGCTGGAGCATCATTTACTCCATCACCAGTCACAGCCACAAAATGACCCATTTTAACCAAAGCCTTTACTATCTTTAATTTTTGCAAAGGAGAAACACCAGCAAAAACAGTTGTTTTATTAATTAAATCAACAAATTTAGGAGTAGTTTCTAAATCAGCCGAACCAAGTTTATCTCCAGTTACAACTTGTTCTTTAGAATCAGCAATTCCTAATTCTTTAGAAATAAACAAAGCAGTAGCCGGGTGATCTCCAGTAACCATTATAACCTTTATTCCTGCTTCCTTACATTTTTCAACGGCTTGTTTAGAGTCTTTTCTTAAAGGATCTATAAAACAAACCAAAGAAAGAAAATTAATATTTTTTATTTTTTTATCTTCAAATTTTTTAAAATCAAAATCATTTATATCTATTTTTCCATAAGCAACCGCTAAAACTCGATAACCCAAAGAAGCTAAGACTTCCCCTTCTTTTTTAATACTAGCTTTATCTAAAGAACTTGAAGACTCTAAAGTTCCAGCTTGAGAACAAAAATCAAGAACACGATTTACAGATCCTTTAACTGCCACTCGAACTTCTTCTGTTTTTTTATCTTTATAAATTTTAGCTGAAAATCTCTTTTCTGACTCATAAGGCACTCCCAATAAATGTTCAACTGAACTGTCTATTTCATCTAAAGAAATACCTGCTTTATATGCCATAGCCAGAAAAGCAACATCCATAGAATCTCCATGGTGATGCCAAACTTTTTTTGATCTCCATAACTTGGCTTCATTGCTTAAAACAGAATTTTTTATTATTTCAAAAACAATATTCTTATCTTCTTGATTAAATTCATCACCATAATCTAAGGACCCAATACCATTATATCCCTGTCCTGAAATATTAACTTTTTTAGAATTGGGAAGATAAATTAATTTAGCTGTTTGCTGATTAACAGTCAATGTTCCAGTTTTATCACTAGCTATCATAGTACAGGAGCCTAAGCCCTCTACCGCTGTTAATTGTCTAACAACAACATTTCTCTTTGACATCCTAGTTGTTGCTACAGATAAGGCTACAGTTAAAGCTACCGGCAAACCTTCTGGAATAGCTGAAACTGCCAAAGCCACAACCAAGAAAAAAACCTCCATTGGCTCTACTCCTTTCCAAATAGAAATAACTGCCAAAACAAGACAAAGAAACAAAATAATAAAAGAAACTTTTTTAGTAAAACTTTCCATTCTAATAATAAGAGGTGGTTTTGTTTTTTGAGAAGATGAAATAATATCAGCAATCTTACCAACTTCAGTATTCAAACCAGTTTCAATAACAACCCCCCAGGCACGACCAGAAATAACTGAAGCGCCAGCATAAGCAATATTACTTCTCTTATTAAGAGGTGTATCTTTTTTTAATTTTTCCAAGCTCTTACTAACCGCCTCTGATTCTCCAGTCAAAAAAGACTCATCAATTGATAAATTTTTACAATCAAACAATCTTAAATCAGCCGGTACCTTAGAACCAGACTCCAAAAAAACAATATCACCAACTACTAATTCTTCTGCATTAATATCTTTTTCAATTCCATGCCTTTTAACTCTAGCTTTTATTTTTAAAAGATTTTGTAAAGCAGCTGCATTTTTCTCAGCTTTATTTTCTTGCCAAGCGCCAATAATAGCATTAAAAACTATTGCCCCAAAGATAAAAGAAGCGTCTGTAAATTCTTTTAAAAATACAGAAATAATTCCAGCAAAAATTAAAACATAAATTAAAGGGTTTAAAAACTGACTAAAAAAAATAATAAAAATATTGGGGACCTTACGACTGGGAAGTTTATTTAAGCCAAACTCTTTTTGCCTTGTAAAAACTTCATGAGAATCAAGGCCATCTTTGTTTGATTTTAATTGCTCAAAAATAGCTTTAATTTCTAAAGAGTGCCAATCCATTTTTTTATCGTTTGTTTTATTTTCCATAAATTCTTTATTTAAAAAATTAACTTTCACTAACAAAATAATTTTCTTGAATATATTGTTGAAGCATTCTTTCTGTATTAAAATAAGAAGCATTTATGGCAATTGTATTTTGCATAGTTTCTTGCCATTTTTTAGGCACACCATAATAACGTGGCAATATTTTATTTTCCAAATTATAATACAAGCTTTCAGCATCTTTTTTGTTCAATTCTAAAGAATTAAAACTTTTTCTTTTTTCTCCAATAGCCCAACCAGTTTTATCCTTAATATAGCCCTCAAGCCACCAACCATCCAAAGTACTAAAATGTGGAATGCCATTATGAGCAGCTTTCATACCGCTAGTTCCTGAAGCTTCATTAGGAGGAAGGGGAGTATTAAGCCAAATATCAACTCCAGAAGTCATTAACTTTCCTAATTTCATTTCATAGCCCTCTAAAAAAACAATTTTTATTTCATCTTTATATTGCTCCTTCATTTTTAATATATCTTTAATTAATTTTTTTCCATCTACATCGTTTGGATGAGCTTTGCCGGCATATATTATTTGAATTTGTCCAATATTATGATGAATATTTAAAAGCTTTTTAATATCATGAAAAAGAAGATTAGATCTCTTGTAACCAGTGAAACGACGAGCAAAGCCAATAGTAAAAACATTTAGATCTAATTTTATTTTTTGCTTTTTATAAATATAATCTATTAAATCTTTTTTTGATCTCTGATGGGCTTGCCAGATAACAGACAAAGGAATGTTAAAAACATTTCTCAAAGATAAATTTGAGTTTCTCCAATTAGGAATATATTTATCATATATTTTTTGAAAATGAGGAGAAGTCCAAGTTTCAGAATGAATTCCGTTAGTTATTGCATGAATTGGATATTCAGGAAACATTTTGTTAGAAACTTTTTGATGACTTAAAGCTACGCCATTTATAAAATTACTAAAAAATAAACCAATTTTTGTCATGTTGACTATTTTTTTATCAACCAACCCTTTTAGTTTATAAGGAAAATCTTTTTGATAGTCTAAGAAAAATTTTAAAGGAAAAACATCATGACCAGCATCAACTGGGGTATGTGTTGTAAACACACATTTTCGCCGAACATCTCTAATTTTGTCTTCGTTTTTTCTTTTTTTAGAATTAAGGAATAATTCAACCGCGGCTAAACTACCATGACCTTCATTTATATGAAATTTTTTTAAATATTTATGTCCCAAAGAATTTAAAATTTTAACACCAGCCCGACCTAAAACAATTTCTTGCATCAAACGATAATCTTTGCCAGAACCATAAAGTTGCCCAGTTAAACTAGCATATTTGGGTAAATTACCAGCAATGTTTGTATCTAACAAATAAACTGGCACTGGATATTCGCCACGCCCAGTAATTAAATATTGCCAAACACCTACCACAACATCATCTTTACCAATCTTAATTTTAACTTTATTCGGCAACTTCTTTAATTTAGATAAATTATAATTTGACTTTAGTTCTTCTTGGCCATTTTTCCCAATTTTTTGTTTAAAATATCCCAAATCATTTAAAAGAGTCACTCCCAACATTGGTAAATCCAAGTCAGCCGCCGACCTTAAGGTGTCACCAGCCAAAACACCCAATCCGCCAGCATAAGTTTTAATATCATTTTCCAAAGCTATTTCCATGCTGAAATAAGCTATTTTATATTTTCCATTCTTTTTTTCTTGATTCATAAGTTATATATAATATTTTTTATTTTAATAAATTTTAACATAGTTTTATTTTTTTTAAAAATTTTGTTATTATATTTTTATATGATGAGTCGTATACTAAAAAATAGTTTTGGTGAAGAAGAAAAAATATTACAATATTTTTCTATTTGCAATCGCTACATAAAAATACAAATAGTTGCCCTTTTATTAAAGTGGCTGGCTATCTTTCTGGCTATATCAGCTGGTCTCTTTTTTTTAGATCAAGCTCAATTAATAGCTATTCCTGAAAGCAAAAAAATAGTAGGCAGGGTTCAAGAAACTCCTTATGAAGAAATTCTTGGACAAAATAACTTTTCAGATAATTTATCCAGATATCTAAATATTATAAGCGTTGAAGATGTTAGCCAGTGGATTGTTAGTATTTGGCTGATTTTAGCAATAATCTTTTTCTTAATAATAACACCTGCTATAATTTTTTATAATGTTTTTTATTTAAAAATATCAAACGAATTTGTCTTTACCGATCAAAGAATAATAGTTAAAAAAGGATGGCTAGAAACTTCAGTTAAAACAATATATTATAATCAAATAACTGACATTGGTGTTAGTCAATCACTGTTAGAAAGAATAATTAAAAGCGGAACTCTTTCAATTAGTACCGCCGGAAGTGATGGCTATGAAGCTGTTTTATATCATGTAAGAAGTCCCTATAAACTAAAAAAAGTTTTATATGATATAAAAATAAATTATCAGAAAAAAAATGATAACAATTATCAAGAAGAAAATAACGAACAAAAATAAAATAAAAACAAACAATAAGCCCGATCAAAATTCGGGCTTCATTTTAATAAACAAAGAAAGTGGTCCCACTTCCCATGCTATTGTTAATAAATTAAGAAAAATAACTGGAGTCAAAAAAATTGGACACGCAGGGACGTTAGACCCATTTGCTTCGGGTTTAATGATTTTAGCAATAAGCCGAAGTTCAACCAAACAAATAGAAAGATTTTTAAAACTTGATAAAAAATATGAAGCTGATGTATTTTTAGGAAAAGCAACCGACACTTATGATCGTTGTGGACAAATAAATTTTGAATATCAAGGAAAAAAAATTACTAAAGAAAAAATAGAAAAAACATTAGAACAAATAGCCAGAAAAAAAAGTCAAATTCCTCCCATGTATAGTGCTAAAAAAGTAAATGGAAAAAAATTATATGAATTAGCCAGAAAAAATATAGAAATAAAGAGAAAGCCACAAAAAATAAATATATTTTATATAAAAATAACTAAATATAAATGGCCTAATCTCAAAATTAAAATTCACTGTTCCAGTGGAACATATATTCGAACAATAGCCGATGATTTAGGCAAAAAATTAAAATGTGGCGCTTATCTTCAAGAATTAAAAAGAACTGAAATTGGTAGATACAAATTAAAAAAAGCAATTAAACTTGAAAATTTAAATCAAAAAAATTGGAATAAATTTTTATTAAAAAACCCGAACAAATTGTCCGGGTTAAAATAAAAAAATGCTAAACCTCTGTTTCTAGCTTAAAATGATAAAGCAAAAAAACAATTCCTGAGG
>Ga0334893_1000555_pt1 | contig 48042 bp, 31 predicted proteins | sample GraSluR3_MG_5_FD_207218 | JGI IMG/M metagenome (GOLD analysis project Ga0334893, IMG submission 207218) | Sludge microbial communities from methane-producing bioreactor in Wageningen University, Netherlands - Granular Sludge_09_05-R3 | ecosystem: Engineered > Bioreactor > Anaerobic >...
AAAGTCAAGTGTAATGTCTTCGAGAATTATTGTACGCAGAGATATGTTTACCATTCCACTATCAGCTGTGATTCAAATTGTGCCTATAGTTCTTCTGCCTATGTTTGTGATCTCAACAAATGTCCTCCAGATACTTGGACATTTGTGAAAAACTATCATCAAGGATCTTGTTGTGTGTACCCGACTTGCACCGGCTGTTCTTGTACTCCAACTTGTGGTGGTGACTATCCTCTTGGTTCTTGTACTGGGCCTGGGTGTTCAAGTGGGGATAGATGTTGTACCAATGTAAATTCCTGTGGTGTAGCCTGTGGAGGAACTACATGTAAAACTTGTTATGTCTGTACAACTCCTGCAGCCCCTGCAACACCAACAAGCGTTTCTTTAAGAGTAAATACTACGGATTATAATCTTTCTACAAATTCAGCAAGCCCAACTATTATTGATTACAGAAATGGTGGAACTATCAAAGTCTTTTCTAATTCAACTACAACAAATTATAAATACGATGTATATAATGCATATTCTGGTGGAACTTTGTTATTAGACTATTCTGGTACAACTCAGATCCAACCTGCATCTGGAAGTCTTGCATATTCCCACATAGGGAGATTTGAAGCAAGACATTATAATTTCAAGTGTCCAGATAATTCTAGAAACTATTCCGGAACAAGAATAGGGTACTACTGTATGGAAAGAAATGTTAAACCACCAGCTACTCCTACTGGAATGAATATGACCATAGATGGGGAGGTCTATGCTCTTTCTACCTCTGCGGTTGAGCCTAAAGTTGTGAAATACCCAACAACAAATGCAACAAAAACAAATACAAAATTAAGAGTTCTTCCAGCAAGAAGTACTCCAAGTACAGCTAGTGTTTCTGGGTACCGTGTAGAGGCAAATAACTATGGATTGGGGGAGTGGATGGACTTCTCCTGTGCGAGAGGGGAAGATTTTTGTAATGAAGGAACGAGTAATGAATACAATTTTAGTCCTAATACTGAAGCCCTTTTAGATGTCTTGAGAGAAGGAGCAGAGGGGAAGGTAGATGGGAAATATTATGATGTAAATGAATGTGATACTACTAAGGTATATTCAGATTCCGAGGAGTTTTATTATAGAGTGAATAATAACCCTAATCCCGATTCAGGCTACAACTGTCCCAATATCTTAAATAATGAGGTCGATAGAACCTCCATGAAGGGGTGTGTAAGTACAACTCATACTGGGATGGAGGTAAACAATCCTCTTAAGTTTGAAATTATTGGTAGTGATCTAGATGGAGTAGATGAAATACAAGGTGCTATTGTTTGGTTAAGTAAGAATGGAACTACTGGTAGTATCCCAGACTTTCCATTCATTTCTGGGACCTATGGAGGATCTGATCCTAACCAAATTGCAGTTATGGTTATGCAAAGAGATGGTTCTTGGAACAATAGTCCATACATTTACACTGCAGACTCAACAAATAGTTATAACTGGGCCAATATCACCTCTAATGGAGAGATAAGAACAACTGCTGGTGTAATGGCAAGGGTAACGGAGGCTAGTGGAACTCCTAATGGGAACAATGTTGTCTTTAATATTCAAATAGAGTTTACTGTTCCTGAATTAGGTCAACTTCCAAATACATATCCAGAAGGAAATTATGAAATTAGTGGTTTGGTATTTGACAAGCATATGCTCCTAGCAGGGGGGACAGTAGTAGATCAATTCTACATGTCCACTGATTGTAGGGCAGGGGGTTGGAATATAGACTTAAGGAGACCTATCTTTGAATCAGGTTCTCCAACCAGTGAGACAGTATTCTCTAGGGTCTTAAAGCTCCTATGGAATTTCAATGGTACTGGTTCTTATGCAACAGATGTGGTTATTAATGGATATAGCTATTCCTCAACGAAGGAGATCATTCTAGAAAGTCCAGGAGGTTATCCAAATATAACATTAAGTACACCGCCCTCCGAAGGGGAGATAGGGGTGATAGATGATGTTAACGCTTGGAACATTATAAATTCAGATGCAAGTGAGACCTATGATTCAAGTGCTCGTATAAATATTGGAACAAATGATGAGGGCACCATAATTCTGTATGCGACAGGGTTTGACCAGGCATGTAATTATGTTATCAGTGATGACCCTGTCACTATAAATATTAATCCATGGCTAACATCTAAGGGAGGTTTTGTATATTCTGGAGGCGATGTCGGAGCTCATGCTAAGGACTATACTGCCTATTCTACATTTATAAACTCGGTACTTAGAAAAGTTACAGCAGAGGAGTTAGATATTGGGACAGAGGTTGTTACCTCTAGATCTGACACTATTAACAATTTTATTCATCCTGAATTATCAGCTGTTAGGGCAAGTAGTATATATAACTCCAATAGCCAGATGAGTAGTTGGTATGAATATCTCTCTGCTAGGTTAGATGAGCAGATGGTGGCTTTAGGGCAAAATAATTTTAGGCTTTTTGGCTTCCCTGGGGAGATTACAAGCAATAGAATCTCCGACTATTGTGTCAAGCCTTTCCTCCCCCAAGCAGAGAGGGAGTATTGTTACATGAATATTCAGGGAGATTTAAATGTAGTGCCTGAATATAAAGTGTTTCCAGATGGAGAAAGAAGGAAGGAATTGATATGTGATAAGAAAACATTAATTATGGCAAGCGGAGATATACATATAGAACCTGACATAATAAATGGAGGTGATGACAACATAAATGGTTGTATCTTTGTTGCTGGTGGTAGTATAACTGTTGGAGCAGGAGACTGGGTGACCCAAAATGCCACAATTCTCGAGGATACTAAATATGATTACTTAGATGCATACTTATTAGCAGAGGATATTATAGATATCCAACTGGTGGATGTATATGACTCTCTTGGCAATATTATAACTAAAAGAGATGGGTTAGAAATATATGGTGGGCTAGTAGCCTTCGGCCAGAATATACCTACAGGGACCTCTGCAGTCCAAGCTAACAGAAGTTTTGGTCTTTGGAACGCATATATACCTACAACAGCAATTACATGGGATCCTAGGTATGCTAAGCTCGCAGAAGCATTCTTTGGACCTACGGCTGCAATGTACAAGAGAGAGGTAGGATTTAAACCATATTAATGAATAGAGATATGAATAATAGAAATACAAAATATGAAGCACAGGCACTCGCCATAACTATGGTTGTTCTTGTTGTTTCTGCTATCTTAGGCTTGTCTATATACTCCAGGGCTATGAAGGACAAGCTCTTAACGATAGAGGAGAGGGCGTCTGCAGAGGCTCTAGAAGTTGCAGACCTTACTTTAGACAGATTAACTTCTAAGCCTACCGACGAGGTAGTAGCAGCTATAAGTTTTCTTGGTGTTGCGGCCGATCCTACTGCTACTCTCGACAGTGGTTTTGTTCTAAGAGAAAACGAAGATAAGAGTGAAATTACAGAGTTATTAAGCCCTGATTATCTTACAATAATACCTACTGCTGATGGGGAGCTTTATTCAGATCTTCTCTCTCCAATATGTCCGACAAATGTTGCTGGGAATGAATACCAGATAACACTTAAGAGTGCAGAAGAAAATTACGAGATAAGGTCTGGTCATTCTTGGAGTATTCCAGCGAGGGATGTACTTAAGTCAAAGAGCAATTGCCGTTTAGATTTAAATGTAGAGATGGCAGGAGATAGTAGGGCAGGATTTGTTGTTTCTAAGTTCTATTGTAACTACGATGCAAACGGTATTGCAACTGATTGTGAAGAGTACCAAGTTTCTAGTAACTCTGTAGATAAGTATTGTTTCTCTGATGATGGAATAAACTGTAACGACGTCTCTAGGTTCTATGACCCAGGGAGCCCATGGCAAAAAGTCCCCACAGAGGGGAATGTTCTAGGGTTTCCAATGAGCCTTAGCAGTTCTCCAACAGAGATAAGGGTTACGGCAATAGGAGGAACTGTGGATATAGGCTATTCGATTGTTGATTCCACAACTAATTTACCATCTGTAGAATGTGCGCAGGGACTACAAATGTACCAGTTAAGAGCAACTGCTAATTGTAATGGTGTATATAGAGGAAAAGAGATCCTTATACCGGAAGAAAAATGGCATGATTCTATCTTTGATTACGTAATATTTAACAATGAGGGACCAATCTAAAAATATTTAGACAAAACCTCTTGCATACTACTATTTAGTATGTTAAAATCCTCTCGAGTTTGGGATACTAAGAAGATACTGGCTTCCTCTTAGAGAGTCTTTTCTCTAACGAACACCTGATACAAAGATATTGATTTATCTTCTGTATGTAACCTCATTCAGCTCCTTAAAAGTTGAAGAGTGACAGGAAGTCGAAATTTTATGACTTTCTATATTAGTGTGATTGGGTTCACACAATTCATTTAGTCAAGACAATAAATATCAAATCCAACTTAATGCTGGTTGGTCATATTACTTATGTAGTATGTAAGTCAAGCGTTTTTCAATGAGAGTTTGATCATAGCTCAGGATGAACGTTGGCTGTGTGCCTAAGGTATGCAAGTCGAACGATCCCTTTGAATTACTTGAAACTTCGGTTGATTGTATTTCTTTTTGGGATAGTGGCAAACGGGTGAGTAACACGTGGATAACCTGCCTTAAAGTCATGAACAGCTCATCGAAAGATGGGATAATACATGATGGTCTTACAATTTCTATCCGACTTTGTAAGTAAAGCTCCGGCGCTTTAAGAGGGGTCCGCGTCCTATCAGCTTGTTGGTGAGGTAATAGCTCACCAAGGCTAAGACGGGTAGCTGGCGTGAGAGCGCGGTCAGCCACCATGGAACTGAGACACGGTCCATACTCCTACGGGAGGCAGCAATTAGGAATCTTGCGCAATGGGGGCAACCCTGACGCAGCGACACAGCGTGGAGGACGACGGTCTTCGGATTGTAAACTCCTTTTATATGGGAAGAATAGATGACGGTACCATATGAATAAGCACCTGCTAACTACGTGCCAGAAGCATCGGTGATACGTAGGGTGCGAACGTTATCCGGATTTATTGGGCGTATAGAGATGCGTAGGCGTTTCTGTAAGTCTGAAGTTAAAGCCCACGGCTTAACCGTGGAAAAGCTTTGGAAACTGCAGAAATTGAGACAGGAAGAGGCGAATGGAATTCCCAGTGGAGCGGTGAAATGCGTTGATATTGGGAGGAACATCAGTGGCGAAGGCGATTCGCTGGTCCTTGTCTGACGCTGAGGCTCGAAAGCGTGGGTAGCAAAACGGATTAGATACCCGTGTAGTCCACGCCGTAAACTATGGATGCTAGGTGTTCGGTACAACCGTTTTTTCCTTCGGGAAAAAATGGAAGTATTGAGTGCCGCAGCTAACGCGTTAAGCATCCCGCCTGGGAAGTACGGCCGCAAGGCTAAAACTCAAATGAATTGGCGGGGACCCGCACAAGCAGAGGAGCGCGTGGTTTAATTCGACGGCAATCGAAGAACCTTACCAGGGTTTGAAATGTATCTGCATGCCCTATGAAAATAGGGAGGCCTTCGAGGGTGATACACAGGTGCTGCATGGCCGCCGTCAGCTCGTGTCGTGAGATGTAGGGTTAAGTCCCGAAACGAGCGCAACCCCTATTCTATGTTACAAGTGTCTTAGAAAACCGCCTCGGTAAAACGAGGAGGAAGGTGGGGATGACGTCTGGTCCGCATAGCCCTTATGTCCTGGGCTACACACGCGCTACAATGGCCGATACAGCAGGAAGCCAAATCGTAAGATGGAGCTAATCCTCAAAGTCGGTCTCAGTTCGGATTGAGGTCTGAAATTCGACCTCATGAAGTTGGATTTGCTAGTAATCGTAGATCAGCAATGCTACGGTGAATACGTTCTCGGGTCTTGCACACACCGCCCGTCAAGCCATGGAAGTAGGTGATACCCGAAGGTGTCCTGCGTTTACGCGGGATGACGAAGGTAACGCTTATGACTGGGGTTAAGTCGTAACAAGGTAGCCGTAGGGGAATCTGCGGCTGAATTACCTCCTTTCAAGGAGTAACCAGACTTTCCTGTCACTTTTTAGCTTTTAAGAAGAGCTAAGTTCTTTAAACAACACCAACGCAAGGGGCGTATAGCTCAGCTGGTTTAGAGCACAGTCCTGATAAGACTGAGGTCCCAAGTTCGAATCTTGGTGCGCCCACCAGGTTCGAGAAAAGGGCCTGTAGCTCAGCTGGCTAGAGCACTTCATTTGCAATGAAGAGGTCAAGGGTTCGATACCCTTCAGGTCCATAGATAACAAGAAAAGAAGAGAAATCTTTTATTCTTGAATCCAGATATAAGTAGTACACATTTTTACTGTTGAGGTAGGTCCAATTTATTACAGTAAAGATTTACAGTATCTGTAGTTGCACATTTACAACTGAATAGAAAGTAATTTCAATTAAGCGAACAAAGGGCATACGGTGAATGCCTTGGCGCAAAAAATCGATGAAGGACGTAGTAGATTGCGATAAGCCTCGGGTAGCTGTCAAACAAGCTTTGATCCGAGGATTTCCGAATGGGGAAACCTAACTGGATTTAAACCCAGTTGCCTTACAGTGAATTCATAGCTGTATAGGTGATAACGCAGGGAAGTGAAACCTCTCAGTACCTGCAGGAATAGAGAACAAAAGTTTATTCTCTTAGTAGTGGCGAACGAAAAGGGAATAGCCCAAACCTATATTGTGTAAGAGGGATATGAATCATGATTCGCGTTGCGATGAGTGAGGATTTGAACTCGCAGGTTGCTACTCGTGCAATATAGGAGTTGTAAGAATCAGAGGGAACTGGTAGCAAGCAGTTCAAGGAGTTACAAAATTTTATCTTAGTAGAAAATACCTGGAAAGGTATACCATAGAGAGTGATAGTCTCGTATACGAAAAGGTAAGAACTTCTTTCTGATTTCTTGAGTACCACGGGACACGTGAGATCTTGTGGGAACCAGCCAATACCACTTGGCAAGGCTAAATATTTTTTGCGACCGATAGTGAACTAGTAGAGTGAGGGAAAGGTGAAAAGTACCCCTGTTAGGGGAGTGAAATAGTAACTGAAACCGTATGCTTACAAACAGTCGGAGCCGGTATATCCGGTGACGGCGTGCCTATTGAAGAATGACCCAGTGAGTTCGTTGTGTGTGGCAAGGTTAACCATGTTTATTGGGGAGCCGAAGCGAAAGCGAGTCCGAATAGGGCAAAGTGAGTCACATGCACGATACCCGAAACCAAGTGATCTAACCATGAGCAGGGTGAAGCCCCACGAGAGTGGAGTGGAGGCCCGAACTCGTTAATATTGCAAAATTATGAGATGACTTGTGGTTAGCGGTAACATGCCAAACGAACTTGGTAATAGCTGGTTCTCCCCGAAATAGCTTTAGGGCTAGCGTCATAATTTAAGCGGTGGGGGTAGAGCACTAATTGGATTCGAGGCTCGAAAGAGTACTCGATCTAGTTAAACTCCGAATACCATTGCGAATATTATGGCAGTTAGAGCTAGGGAGCTAAGTTCCTATGCTCGAAAGGGAAACAGCCCAGATCGTCAGATAAGGACCCCAAATTCTACCTTAGTGGAAAAGGAGGTGGAGTTTCTCGGACAGCTAGGAGGTTGGCTTAGAGGCAGCCATCCTTTAAAAAATGCGTAAAAGCTTACTAGTCAAGAGATTCTGTACTTAAAATTTAACGGGGCTGAAGGTAGATTCCGAAGCTGCGACACAGTTAGTTATTCGTAACTAACTATGGGTAGGGGAGCGTTCTATACATGACCAGATTAGCATCTGGTAAATAGCTGTGAAGGTGGCCCGTAAGGAGCTGCTGGAGCGTATAGAAGTGAGAATGCTGGGATGAGTAACGAAAAACGGGTGAAAACCCCGTTCGCCGAATGTCTAAGGTTTCCATGGCTATGTCAGTCAACCATGGGTTAGTCGGTCCTAAGCGGAGGCTGAAAAGCGTACGCGATGGATAACAGGTTAATATTCCTGTACTACTAACATCTGAGATGGAGTGCGAGGATTGAGAATGCAGGCCCCTTAATGGTTTGGGGTGTAAACAACGAGATAGTCTCTCCAGGAAAATCCGGAGAGGTGTTTCCCGCTTGCGGGATGAATGCGAGTTGTGATGCAAAGGTGACCTTCGGGAATCCAATCTGTTGTATTAATCTTCCAGGAAAAACTTCTATCATTAGTTACTTCGGTAACTATAATGATGTTTGTAACCGTACTGTAATCCGACACAGGTAGACAGGTGTAAAAGCACCAAGGCGTACGAGTGATGCGTTGTTAAGGAATTCGGCAAATTAACCTCGTAAGTTCGCGAGAAGAGGGGCTTTCCATCATAAGTATTTTTTTATTTGTGGTGATGAAAGTCGCAGAGAATAGGGAGGGACGACTAGTTACCAAAACTACAGGCGCTTGCAAACTCGTAAGAGGATGTATAAGTGCTGACGCCTGCCCAATGCCAGAAGGTTAAGGTTATGGGTTAACCGTCTGCTGGATGCACTTCGGTGCTCTGGTGGTGGTGAAGCTTGTAGCTGAAGCCCTGGTCAATGGCGGCTGTAACTATGAACCAATATCGATTGATTTCGGTATTTTGTAGTTGTAAAATTTGGCTAAATGCTGGAATATCTGAGTATCTCAAAGTACTGTTAAAACAGTGAAAATCTTTTGAGTGCAGACAATCAGCAGGAAAGACCCTAACTTATTTCTGGAAATTATATTTATATGAAAGCGGACAATGCTAATTACATTGTTGGTTTTGTTGACGGAGAAGGTAGTTTTAATATCTCTTTTATAAAAAGAGAAGATTATAAACACAATTTAAAGATTACTCCTAGCTTTAATATCTCTCAGAAGGAGATAGAGGTTTTGGAGTGGGTTAAATCTAAATTTAATTGTGGTACTATACGTTCCCGTGGAGATGGAGTCTTCTACTATGAAGTACAAGATATTAAATCTTTACAAAACGTTATAATACCTTTCTTCAAAAAGTATAAATTAAAGACCAGAAAATCCTATACCTTTAACATCTTTTCAGAAATAGTAGATCTAATATCCAAGGGTGAACATCTCGAAAGAGAAGGGATCCTGAAGATTTATAATCTTAGAGAAAAGATAAAGGTTGGGAGATCTAGAAAATATTCTAGAAAGGAAGTTATTAATTTAATTTCAAATGTTAGGGAATCCTCAGAGACTACACGCCAGACAGATGTTTAACATCTGATGATATAGTCCGATCTGTATGGCGACATACAGAGATATATAGAAATATATATCCTTGACCTTTATTAAGGTCTTGTAACATAAATGAACGGTCCTAAGGTAGCGTAATACCTCGTCACTTAATTAGTGACTTGCATGAAAGGCGTAACGATCCTTCCACTGTCTCGACAGCGCGCTCGGTGAAATTGAAATGGCTGTGAAGATGCGGCCTACCTATACCAGGACAAAAAGACCCCGTGGAGCTTTACTTCAGCTTTGCATTGGAATAAATTCTTGGATGTACAGAATATGTGGGAGACTTTGAAATCATCTCGTCAGGGATGGTGGAGTCGTCAGTGTAATACCACTCTTTTGAGGCTTTATTTCTAACAGGATCCATTAACTGGATTCTAGACAGTGCATGGTGGGAAGTTTGACTGGGGCGGTTGCTTGCTAAAGAGTACCGCAAGCGCACAAAGGTCTCCTCAACCCGGATGGAAATCGGGTGAAGAGTGCATAAGCATAAGGAGGCTTTACTGTGAGAGGGACACCTCGAGCAGTTACGAAAGTAGGTTTAAGTGACCCTTTGGTTGCGCGTGGAAGCGCCATTGTTTAACGGAGATAAGCTACCCCGGGGATAACAGGCTAGTCTTGCCCGATAGTTCATATTGACGGCAAGGTTCGGCACCTCGATGTCGGCTCGTCGCATCCTGGGGCTGGAGAAGGCCCCAAGGGTTGGACTGTTCGTCCATTAAAGCGGCACGTGAGCTGGGTTCAGACCGTCGTGAGCCAGGTCGGTCTCTATCCGGTATAGGCGTAGTATATTTGAGGGAATCGACCCTTAGTACGAAAGGATCAGGGTGTGGTAACCTCTAGTGCATCAGCTGTTCTACCAAGAGCATTGCTGAGTAGCTATGTTGTTTTTGGATAAGTACTGAAAGCATATAAGTACGAAGCCATCCCCAAGATTAAATATACATGTATAGCTTGCTATACAAAAGGTCCGTGGGAGATTACCACGTTGATAGGCTCTAGGTGTAAGTGTAGTAATATATTTAGCCGAGGAGTACTAATAGACCAACAGCTTTTTTGAATATTAACTTTCTATTCGGTTTCAAGTGTACAACGTACACTGTTAGCTCTTTAGAATTAAAGTCCTGCAGGTCTTTCTTTATTGAAAGGCCGTCAGGCACAAGTACTTAATACAAGAGTCTTTGTGCCTGGCGATTGCAGCAGAGTGGAACTACCTGACTCCATCCCGAACTCAGAAGTAAAACACTCTAGCGCCGAAAATACTTGAACCTTTGGTTCTGGGAAGATAGGTCATTGCCAGGATTTTAGAATATGACAACCCACTCGTAATAGAGTGGGTTTTTGTTTATTAAAACCCAAAGCCCAGATAAGAAACTATAAGGGTTAAAAAGTGGGGGTTTTGTCAAAAATCGCCCTTTATATCATTCTCCCAGGAAGTTACAAAAGTTTTGCAGAAGAACAGGCTATCTTCGGGCTCCCTTTTTAAAATGTAACACAGCACCTTGAGGCCGAACAAAGGAATTGTCTTCCAGCAGGTAACGCTTCTTGATGGTAAGTATAGCCTAGGCAGGGGAGGAGGAAAAGCCTTCTAAGCCAAGAAATGTTCCTGTGTAATAAACTTGCTCGAAATACGGCCTTTTCCCAAATGTAGTATAATCAATTCACCCTAAATTATAAAAAATATACAAACTTTGGAACCTAAAAACTATAGGGTCGTTTCTTTTGAAGGTGGTGACCAGGTAGGTAAGGGAGATGCCCTTAATTTCTTCTCTAAGAAATTAGTGGAGAGAGAGGACGTTGACATTGTAACTTCCTCTTTTCCAATATACGGAACCCCAATAGGAAACACAATAAAAGCTCTTCTTAAAGAAGGAGGAGAAAAATTCAATCTAGATCATCGTGAAGAATTAGAAGTTAAAATGGCTTTATTTGCTTTAAATCGTTTAGAGTTTTTAGAGGTGTTTTTAAAACAGGACATTAGTGAAGATGCTCTAGTCCTTTTCGACAGGAGCGCCTTCAGTAATGCCCTGACAATAGCCTATGCAATGAAAGAGATCCCAGATTTGACACCAGAAGATGTCCAAGAGTTAGTCGAAACAGCTCTAGGCTTAGATGCTTTGCTAATAGAGACACTCAGCCTGAATAGGTGTGTAGTTCAACCTGTTTTAGATGGTGAAGAATGGCACAGCAGTAGAGATGGAGAAGTAGATTTGCATGAGAGCCCAGATGTCCAGAAATATGCCGCTTTTGTCTATTCTCTTTACGAGGGGATAATAGGGAATGGTTGGAAGAGAGTTTACACAACTAAAGAAGGCAAGTGGAGGGATAGGGAAGAAATATATTCCGACATATTTGGTTTTGTAATTGAAAGATTAGGGGAGGTTGGCAAAGATGGCTACAATGGGAAGAAGTTTGAGGTTGGAATAAGAGAAATAATAGGAAATATTTATTTGGGTTCTTATGTGGATGAAGATCTTCTGCAGGAATATGTCGATAGCATAGAGAATAATGACAAGGACACTATGTATAGAACCTCTATTGAAGTTAAGAACCAGATATGTAATTCCTACGAAAACATTGTTTTAACAAACAAATCTATAGGTGAGGCTTTTAGAGCAATTCTAAGGCAATATCCTAAGATAGAGGAGGTGTTGGAGTATAATCTAGGGAAGAAATTCATTAATAAGTTAGAGGAGGCTCTCAGGGATGAATAGAAAAGAGTTGGCTCTCGAGTTGCTACTTAAAGTTGAAGGACTTTTTCCAGATGCAAGTACAGAATTAAAAAATTGGGAGACTCCCTTCCAGTTTCTTCTCTGCATAGCTCTCTCTGCACAGACTACTGACAAGCAGGTAAATAAAGTTACAGAGAAATTCTTTGATAAATATCCAGATGCGAAATCTCTAAGCGAGGCAAACTTTGAAGACATCAAGGATACCCTAGGGGGTATTAACTATTACAAGACTAAATCTAAGCGAATAATAGAGATATCTAGGATCCTTTTGGAAGAATATGGAGGCGAGCCTCCTAGAGACCTTAAGAAGCTTCAAAAACTTCCAGGGGTAGGTTACAAGACTGCTAATGTTTTCCTAAACGATCTTTACAAAGAAAATCAGGGAATTGCTGTTGACACCCATGTCATGAGAGTAGCTAGATCATATGGTCTTACCAAAGAGAGTGATCCTACAAAAATAGCTCATGACTTGGAGAAATTATATCCAAAAGAGTATTGGTATAGGGTAAATTCGACATTTGTTCTATATGGTAGATATATTCTGAAGGCCAGAAATCCTGATTGGGAGAAGGTTGTTTTAAAGGAATTTGTTAATATTCCAGATTAAAAATCATTTATGGAGAAAGAATTAGCAACTATATCAAGGGAAAAGGGAGAGCATACCAGGACTATGTTCCGTTCTAATGACTTTCCAACAATTGAATCTTCAGAAAGGGAGCAATTCCCAGGGGATGTCCTTTGTGAGATAGCTTTCTCTGATGTGCACATGCATATTGAAAATATGCCGTCCCGAAAATGGAGAGTGCCAGAGGAGAAAAGGACGGCAGATTACCTTAAAAAGCAGAATATTGTAGAGGCAGGAGTGATTTTTGAGAAGGAAATCTCTGTGAATGCACTCCTAGAGGCCATAGAGGAGGAGGAAATTACTTGTAATATCTTGCCTTTTTACTTTATTCATGCCCCACATGTTGTAGACGAGAAAGAGTTTGAGGGGATGTATGAAAGAGGGAAGATTAAAGGGATAAAGCTCCATCCCGTTTATGATAGATATGAAGTTTCCTATGACAATTTAGAAGAGGTTTTGAAATTATCCCAAGATTATATGGGTTTGCCTCTCCTAATGCACTTGGATGATAGGAAAGATACAATGCACCTTACTTCCCCTGAAAAACTGGATGCATTTATAGAAGAGATGTTAGAGAGGGATACCGTAGTCCCTATTATCTTGGGCCACTCAGGGGCATACGCTCATCCTAGGCTTGTTTCCTATGAGGAGGGGACAAATCCACCAGTAGAAAGTTATTGGAAATACTTTAATGAAGATTCTTCTCCCACCTATTCCCGCATCTATCTTATTAGGCATGCATTGCAACTTGCTTTGGAATATCCATTTATATATCTGGATACAAGCTCATGTGTAAACAAGATAAAAGCCAAGATTGTTGCTGAGGCTGTAAATGCTTATCCAGAGCTATCAGAGAAGATTCTTTTAGGAACGGATTACCCTGTTCTTGGTCAGTATAGAGAGGGTCAAGAGGGGCAACGCTCTTTTAATCCTGGAACGACTGTTAAGGCCCAACTCCGATCTTTATGGCAACAAGGGCTCGAAGAGAAACACCTATTAAAGATCGCATCTAATAGGTTGGAGAGCATTAATAGGGAATAGTCTAGTCTATGAAAAAAAACTGTGTTATAATCCATCTGCAACATTTAATATAATTAGTATGCAAGGACTAGTTGCAGAGTATTGCATCACCAATAGGAGAATCCTATGGATAGTAAAAAACAAAGCGCAGCATATTCCCAGATAGACAAATATCTCGAGGACAGTGCAAATCAGATTAAAACATTTTCAAGAGGCGATATCGTAGAAGGTGAAGTCGTAGACGTTAGAGACGGCTTTCTTGTCGTTGATATTGGCTTCAAATCAGAAGGAATTGTAGCAGGAAAAGAGCTTAAAAGTGAGCTTATAGACTGGAGAGAGCTAGAAGTTGGAGACAAAGTAATGGTCTATGTCGTTAAACCTGAGGATGAAGAGGGACAGTTAGTCCTATCTATAAGAAGAACACAACAGGCTACAGCATGGCTTAATCTCGAAAAGGCTAAAGAAGAAAACAAGATCGTCGAATCAGTTGTTGTTGAATCAAATAACGGTGGTTTAATAGTAGAAATAGGTAAAGACATAAGAGGTTTTATCCCAACATCTCAATTAGATGCATCTAGAGTTTACTCTAGTGGTGTAAGACAAGTTGGTAAAGACATATCATCTAGAGTTCAGAAGAAACTTAGCTCCTTAATAGGGGAGAAGATTTCCACAAGAATTATAGAGTTAGACAGAGAGAAGAACAGAATTATCCTCTCAGAAAAGATGGTAACTCAAGCTAGAGATCTAGAACAGAGAGAAAAGACTTTAAACAAGGTCAAAGAAGGGGATACGTTAGAAGGGACAGTAAGTGGTATTACACCATTTGGTGTCTTTGTAAACGCAGAAGGATTAGAAGGACTTGTCCATCTATCCGAGCTCTCTTGGGACAAGGTTGAAGATATTGGAAGCCTTTACTCCGTAGGAACTAAGGTTAACGTTATGGTAATAGGTGTTTCAGATGGAGGAAAGAGAGTAGCTTACAGTATTAAGAGATTACAACAGGACCCATGGGCAGAAGCAATTTCTAAGTACAAGGTTGGAGATGTTGTAGAAGGAGAGGTTCAGAAAGTTGTCCCTTATGGTGCATTTGTAAGAATAGACAAGGGATTGAATGGTCTTATACATATCTCAGAATTGTCAGACAAATTAGTCAAAGATCCTGCAAATATAGTAAAAGAAGGAGATGAAGTTAAGGTTAAGATCCTATCAATATCTTCTACAGAAAGGCACTTAGGACTAAGCTTAAAGGCAGTTCCAAAGGGTTCAGACGTAACCGAGCCAAGAAAGGAAATCTCTAAGGAAGAACTTGCCTCAGAAGTAGAGAGTGCAATTGAGGAAGAAATCTCTGTAAAAGAGTAGTTGCCCAATCATATAGTATAATTAGGTATGAAGATGAAGGTTGTTAAAAAGCCACAATCTATATTTTCTCGTTTAAGTAAAAATGCAAGTATTGCATTAAGGAGTGCATCTTTAGTCTCCGAACACTTTAAAGAGAAGAATATCTCTGTAATGAGTATTTTTGTAGGAATCCTCCTAAACGAGGATAATCTTGCCACAAAGGTTATAGAAGATATGGATCTAGATAGGAGTGAAATCCTTAAGGATCTTTTCGACGGGAAAGTTCTCGAAATTACCGGAGATACCTCAGGTGCTAAATTATTATCTTTTTCCCCTGAAGCTCAGGAGGTATTTAGAAAAGCGTTTGACTACGCACAGAGAATGTCTCATGTTTATGTTGGAACAGAGCACTTAATGCTTGCAGTTCTTGCTTCAAAGGATGCAAAGGTTGCAGAATTGAAAAAGAGGGGATTAAGCTACAGAACCTTTCGTAAAAGTCTAAGCATGGTTGCTATGTATCCAGTGGGATTATTAACAAAGCCAGGATACAGAAATGAGGATGGGGAAGAAGATAGGGTATTGGATTACCTAGGAATAGACCTTGTGGAAATGGCAAGAGAAGGTAGGCTAGATCCTGTAATAGGTAGGGAAAGTGAAATAGAGCACCTAATAAACATCTTAAGCAGAAGGAAGAAGAATAACCCTCTAGTAATAGGAGAGGCCGGAGTGGGAAAGACAGTATTAGTAGAGAGTCTTGCACAGCGGATAGCAGATGGGAAAGTACCACCATCATTGAAAGATATGAAGATAGTCCTCTTGGATGTTGCTAGCATAATGGCTGGAAGCAAGATGAGAGGCGATATCGAGGAGAAGGTTATGTCTATTGTTCAAGATGTTATATCTGGAAATAACACTATACTATTTATAGATGAAATCCATAATATTGTTTCGCCAGGAGGACTTCCGGGGAGCTCCTCAGATATTGCCTCTGTTCTTAAGCCAGCTTTACTACAGGACGAATTTAGATGCATAGGAGCTACCACAACTGAAGATTACAGTTCTACATTTGAATCAGATAATGCCTTAGCAAGGAGGTTCCAGCCAATATTTCTAAAAGAGATGTCACAGGATGATACTATAGATATCCTAAAGAATATTACACCTCTTTTGGAAAAACATCACAATATAACAATAGGGGAGAAAGCTCTGGAAGCAGCTGTTTCTCTCTCAGATAGGTATGTAACAGACAGATACCTTCCAGACAAGGCAATAGACCTTTTGGATGAGGCTGCCGCCTCAAAGAGGCTTAAGGTCGAAGAAGATTACGAAGATCTTGCCTCTTTGGAAGTTAAGCTTAAGAAAACAAAAGAATCAAAGGAATTGCAAATAAGTAAGGGAAACATGGAAAAGGCTCTGAAACTCCAAGAGAAAGAGGAAGCTCTGGAAAAAGAGATCTCTGAAATGGAAAAAGAATGCCTAAAGAAGAAAAAGAGTGTTAAAAATAGTGTAGATATAGAGGATGTAAAGACAGTAATATCCAAATGGACAGGGATTCCCCTTAATACTTTGGGTAGAGAGGAGAGGAAAGCATTGCTAAAACTAGAGGACAAATTAAACAAGTTAGTAGTTGGCCAGGAAGAGGCCTGTAGTGTGGTCTCGTCCGCTATAAAGAGAGCTAGAACGGGACTCATAGATACAGAGAGGCCTTGGGCATCATTCTTATTCTTAGGCCCTACTGGAGTAGGGAAAACAGAGCTAGCTAAGGTTCTCACTAAAGAGCTATTCGGTGACGAAGATAGGCTTATTCAGATAGATATGAGTGAGATGATGGAGATGCACAGTGTCTCAAAACTTATAGGCTCCCCTCCGGGGTATATTGGTTACCAGCATGGAGGCTTTTTAACGGAGCAAGTTAAGAGAAATCCTCATTCAGTTATCCTCTTTGACGAGGTTGAGAAAGCTCACCCAGATGTCTTGAACGTTCTTCTTCAGATACTAGAGTATGGACACCTTACAGATGGTAGGGGTAGGAAGGTTAATTTTAAGAATACTATAGTTATATTGACCTCCAACATAGGCGCGGAGGAGATAAGACAAGATAAGGTCCTCGGTTTTGGAAAGAAAAGGTCAGAAAAGAGGAAGGATGAAGATATAGATAATGCCTATGAATCAATGAAAAATGTCCTTCTTGATGAACTGAGAAAGAGTCTTAGACCAGAACTTCTAAATAGGCTAGATGATACCGTTATATTCAGATCTCTTACTAGGAAAGATGCTAGAAAGATAGTTAGATTGCTTCTAAAAGATCTGAACGGGAGATTAAAGGAAGAAAAAATAAGGGTAAAACTGGATAGAAAAGTGGTAACATATATAGTTAAGAATGCTTTTAGTGAAGAGTATGGTGCAAGGCCTCTACGAAGATATCTACAAGATAAGGTAGAGAATGCTCTTGCAGACTATATGTTAGAGAATAGTGAACTATTTAATCACGACAAGAGAGAGAAGATGGTAACTATTCTTATGGATTTAGGCAAAGATAAGGATAAAATAATTGTTAAGCAAGAAAAATAATATGAAATATATCTGCTCATCTTGTGGCTCAGAATCACTTAAGTGGTCTGGAAAATGCCCTTACTGTAGTGAGTGGGGGACTTTAGAGGAAGTCCAAGAGGTAGAACCTGCAAAGGAAGGAAAGAGGAAAGTAAGTCCTTCAAGTTATAAGTCAATAATGCAATTCAATAAGAAGTCCTCTAGTAATAAGGTCGCGAAAGAGAGGATTCCAACAGGCTATAAAGAGCTAGATAGGGTCCTAGGTAAGGGGTTAGTAGGTGGAGAAGTTATCCTTCTTAGTGGTGAACCAGGGGTAGGTAAGTCTACATTGCTTATGCAAATAGTTCTGAATTTTGTAAAGGGCGGAAAAGTTCTCTATGTTTGTGGTGAGGAATCACCCTCTCAGCTTAATTCTAGGCTAAAAAGGCTAGATCCGAAGGGTTCTAGTAAGTCAGAGAATTTTGTTTTGACAGAGGATAATGTAGTAGAGAATATCGCAGAACTAATAGAGAGTGATAATTTTGACCTTGTAGTAATTGATTCAATACAGAGTATGACATCTCTTTCTTCTAAGGGTTATCCTGGGAGTATTAGTCAGGTAAGGGTTTGTGGCTCCGTTCTGACTAGGGTTTCTAAGATGACAGGTACCCCTATGTTTATAGTGGGACAGATAAATAAAGGAGGAGATATCGCTGGACCTAAGGTTTTAGAGCATATAGTAGATTGTGTTCTGTATATGGAAGGGGATCAATATAACCAATATAGAATCCTGAGAAGTATTAAAAATAGGTTTGGTTCTACAAATGAGATAGGGGTTTTTGAAATGAGAGGAGATGGTTTAAGGGAGGTGGGGAACCCCTCTTTGGTATTTCTAGAATCAGGATCTAAATCTTCTGGCAGTGCTATAGGTGCTATTATACAAGGCTCAAGGGTTGTTTTCGTTGAGGTTCAGGCACTTGTTGTAGAAAGAGAGAGTGAAGGTGGTCCTCTTAGAAGGGTTGCTAATGGTATTAAGAAACCAAGGCTAGATATGCTATGTGCTGTATTATCCCGTAAAGGTGGCGTTTTCCTTGGAAACCGAGATGTCTTTGTTAATGTAGTAGGGGGTCTTACCGTAAATGATCCCGCTATAGATTTGGCAATATGTGCCGCTATTAAATCTTCTGTAGAAGACCAGATTCTTCCTAAGTCCAGAATTTACTTCGGAGAGGTAGGGCTAACAGGTGAGGTTAGGGGAACCTGGGGCGTAGAATCTGTTGTCTCTGAGGCTGTTAGGGCAGGTTATGAGGAGTTGGTAGTTGGAAGAATGAAGGTTGGGGAGACCAAGAAACTGAAGATAAAGAAGGTTTACAAAGTTAAGTCTATATAACCACTGTTCACATATTTTCTTTTGTCCTTTTATAGCAGAATAATCTCGTGTAGTATCGCTTGTTCTCCACTGCTTACGTAACAAGGGGTGGAAACGTAACAACCATTAGGGTCCTCTCGAGCGGTCACCTTTCTTGGCAAGGGTCTGCACATAACTTCTACTTTGTGGATTGATTATATAGGGTTGACAGTTATTGAACAAAGAGATATAATTTAAAAGATCTTTCAAATACATGTGGATATCTTAGTTTTTTCCCTTTGTCTGGGGTGTCACAAGCACAACTGGGCAATAGGAAAAGTCTAAGATATCTCATCCAAACTTTTTCTCTTTTTATTTAAATAGTTTTTGAATAAACAGAGAAGAAGAGGGGAAACATGTAAAATGTTCTTCGAAACTTTTTCTTTATATATAAAGGAAAAGAACCCGGGGTCGGTTGGGGCAGTACCGATCCCTTCTTCTTTTATCCATAGTGTTTATCTGTACAGTTGACTTTGTAATAGGATTTCAATTATACTCAGATATCACATGGCTAATAATTAGCCCCGTGTTTTAAATTCCCAAATAATTCAAATGGTTAAAAAAGATAAAACTATTAAAGACTACGAGGAAATGAACCTCGCAGATCTGAGATCTATTGCTCAAGATTTAAAGCTTGAGGATTTTATGGAGCTTCCTAAAAGGGAGTTAATAATAGAGATACTTAAGAAATCTACTAAAGAGGATGGATCTGTTTTTGTTGAAGGTGTTCTTGAAGTAATGAAAGATGGCTCTCACGGCCTTATAAGGACGGAAGGACTTTTACAAGGAGAAAATGATGTATATATTTCTGGTTCTCAGATTAAGAAGTTTAGTCTTAGAACAGGAGATGAGGTAGCAGGTAGAGCAAGGCTTCCTAAGAATAAAGAGAGATTTTTAAGTCTCTTAAGGGTAGATACCGTATATGGTAAGCCAGCAGCTGAGGCTGTTAAGAGGCCTGCATTTAGAAAATTGACCCCTATATTCCCTAAGAAGCAGATTAAGCTAGAAACTGATTCTAAAACTATATCTACTAGAATGATAGATCTTTTATCTCCAATTGGTTTTGGACAGAGATCTATGGTTGTCTCTCCTCCTAAGGCAGGAAAGACATGGTTAATTAAAGATATTGCAGAGGGTATAGCAGAGAATCATCCTAAGGCAAAGTTAATAGTTGTACTAGTAGGTGAGAGACCAGAAGAGGTTACAGATATGCAGAGATTTGTTAAAGGAGATGTTTATGCTTCTAACTTCGATGAATTGCCTGAGCACAACTGTAAGGTGGCAGAGATGGCACTACAGAAGGCTATGAGGATGGTAGAGTGGGGAGAGGATGTAATTGTATTAATGGATAGTATTACAAGATTAGCTAGAGCATACAATATTACAATGCCAACATCTGGAAAGACTCTTTCCGGTGGTTTTGACCCAGTAGCACTTTATCCTCCAAAGAGATTCTTTGGTGCAGCTAGAAATTTTGAAGAGCAAGGTAGTCTTACTATTATAGCTACAGCTTTGGTAGAAACAGGTAGTAGAATGGATGACTTGGTATATGAAGAGTTTAAGGGAACTGGTAATATGGAACTTCACTTAGACAGAAAGCTCGCAAACAGAAGGATTTATCCAGCTATCGACGTTGTTGCTTCTGGTACTAGAAATGAAGAGTTACTGCTTAGCAAAGAAGTATTGAATCAATCTTGGAGAATCAGAAGGATGTTAGAAGTTCTAGATTCCAACGAGAATCCTACAGAAGTTCTAGTAAGTCAGCTTAAGAAGACAAAGACAAACGAGGAGTTTCTTGCTACTCTCCACGAAGCATAGATAATTGGTATAATATTCATCATTACTTTAATTATCTGTTATCTTGGATACTGATAAGGTCCCCCAAAATAAAAATATCTCTGGTTTGAGCTTTAGGGAAATCCTAACGCAACAGGATAATTCCGTATACGCTAAAAGCGACTTAGAGAGCTTTCTCTATGTAGATGATGATATTAATGCGAACAAGTTTACCAAGAAGGTAAAGAAGTTTTTCTATAGAATATATATAAATAGAGTGAAGAAGGGTAGGAAGGGATTTTTCTCTTTCCTTTTCTCTTTTACAAATTATCTTTATGCAAGGGTTAGGGTTTTTGTTATCCTGTTTTCAGTAATATCCAGTATATTCTTTAAGGCTTTTGAAAGCATAAAAAATAATCTCACTAGGAGAATGTTCTGGGGTAGAGGAAACTTTCTGGGATCTTCTCTGCAGGTTGTTGCTTTAGTGGTTATGTTTATTGTTGCAATCTCTTATCTATATAGGAAGCCTGTTGTAATAGTGGCTAGCGAGGGTCATTTGGATAGGATAGGGGTAGCAGAAACAGACATCATGGTTATGAATGCTTCCTTGAATACTCTTATTCCTAAGGATAGGGCAAGGAGATCTGTAGAGGAATATATTGTAAAAGGAGGGGATACTTTAAGTACGATTGCTGAATATTATGGGATAAGTACCGAGTCTATATTATGGGCTAATAATATGGGTTCGAGTGACTATATAAAGCCAGGTCAGAAACTTGAGATACCCCCAAGTGATGGAGTTATTATTGAGGTCGCTAAGGGTGACACCATTGCTAGTTTGGCTAAGAAATATAATGCAAATGAACAGTCTATAGCAGATTTTAACTGGTTAGATTATCCATTTGAATTACTTCAGGGGCAGACATTATTTATCCCTGATGGTAAGATGCCTGCACCTCCACAGCCTACTTATGCTGCTACACCTTCATTCTATGTCTCAAATCAGTATACTTCAGCATCAGCATCTGCTGCTGTAGGGGATCCTAATGTTGGAAGATTTATCTCCTGGCCTGTTGCGGGTAGCGCTGGGGTAATATCTCAATACTACAAACCATGGCATAGGGCTATAGATATAGCCTCAAGGGCACTTCCTAATATAACGGCTGCTGCTCCAGGTACCGTAATATTTGCAGGGTGTAGTGGTTATTGTCCTCCTTTAGGTTCAACTTATGGTGGTTCTGGTTATGCTTGGTCTATACAGGTAGATCATGGTAATGGTTATACCACTTGGTATGCACATCTTAAGAATATATATGTAAGGTCTGGGCAATCTGTAGCAAGAGGTGAGGCTATTGGTCAGATGGGTTCTACTGGTAGATCTACAGGGCCTCACGTGCACTTTGAACTTAGAAGGGGAGTAGCTTTTGGCTCACAGGTGAACCCACTAGGATATTCTAATTGGTAATACTTTAGGGATTTCTCACACCTGTTTATAAAATGATATAATAACCTCATTGGGCTCATAGTTCAGAAGGCTAGAACATCGCATTCGCATTGCGAAGGTGGCTGGTTCGATTCCAGCTGAGTCCATTTTTACAAGGGCCTGTAGCTCAGCTGGCTAGAGCACATCGCTGGCAGCGATGGGGTCAGGGGTTCAAGTCCCCTCAGGTCCATGCCACTAACTTATAGTAAAAATTTCAAAAAAGGGAGAATGTAGGCTTATTAGATGTGTAAGTCCCCTAATTTAAGTAAATTGCGGGAGTTGGATTCCCTCAATTTGACATAATTGAGGGAGTTTGTGTATAATAGGCCATGATAAAAAGAAGTGTGGATTTAAATAAGTACTTGGAGAAGAATAAAGTTCTAATTATTTATGGTGCGAGGCAAGTAGGAAAGACAACATTAGTAAAAGAGTACCTTTCTAAGACAGATATGAAATATTCTTTTTATACTGGTGATGATATGCAATTTGCCAAGGATTTATCTAAATGTGATCTATATTTAATTAAAAAGATTGTCTCTGGGATTGAATTATTAGTTATAGATGAAGCTCAAAAGATTGAGAATATTGGACGAGCATTAAAACTTATAGTTGATAATATTGAAAATATTTATGTGATAGTAACCGGTTCTTCCTCTTTTGATCTTACTAATTCTACTTCAGAGCCACTTACTGGAAGAAAAAATCTGATAACCCTGTATCCAACATCAATAGAAGAGTTACTGAATGATAATTCAGAGTATGATATCTCCAGAAGGGTAGAAGAGTTTTTAATTTATGGTATGTATCCAAACGTTGTTAGCTTAGAAAGTTCTGAAGAGAAGGAAAACCGTATTAATGAAATTAGGGACTCTTATTTAATAAAAGATATATTGGAATTCAATAAGGTCAAGAAGTCTCAGATAGTTATTGATTTGTTGAAACTTCTTGCCTTTCAGATAGGAAGCGAAGTCTCTACGGTAGAATTAAGTAAAAATTTAGGGGTAGATAATAAAACAGTTAAGAGATATCTAGATCTTTTAGAAAAATCTTTTGTTATTTTCAGTTTAGGTGGGTTCTCAAGGAATCTAAGAAAGGAAATAAATAAAATGGAAAAGTATTACTTCTATGATAATGGTATACGTAATTCTCTTATTAAAAATTTCAACAATTTGGATACAAGGAACGATGTGGGTCAATTATGGGAGAACTTTCTTATGGTAGAAAGGATGAAGAAGAATTCATACAACAGGCTTTCTGTAAGCTACTATTTCTGGAGAACGTATAATCAAAAGGAAATAGATTTAATCGAGGAGAGAGGGGGAAAACTACATGGGTATGAATTTAAATGGGGTAATCAAAAGACTAAAGCTCCGAAAGAATGGGTAGAGGAATATGACAACTCTGACTTTAAAGTTGTTAATAGAGAGAATTTCCTTTCCTTTGTTACTAATAGGGAAGATTAGTCAATAATTGTATACGACTTCCAACTTGTTCCACACCTCTGTTCCACAAACAACTAATCCTTTTCTTCCAATGTTTTCTTTTTTAATGTAAAATATCCTCCATTAATATATACTTAAGTATGTCAGTGGAGTATAAACCAAAAGATTTTGAATCTAAGTGGCAAAAAAGATGGTTTAAAGACCTTTTCTATGAAAGCGAAGATTTCTCTGAAGGAAAGGAAAAGTACTATCTTCTAGCAGAATTCCCTTATCCTTCCGGAGATAGTATGCACATGGGGCATACTAGAAATTATTCCATGATGGATGCTGTAGCAAGATTAAGGAGAATGAAAGGCCAAAATGTCCTTTTCCCAATGGGTTGGGATGCTTTTGGTTTACCTACGGAAAACTACGCTATAAAGGTAGGAAGACCTCCTCAAGAGATTACCAAGGAGAATATAGATACTTTTAGAAGACAATTACACAGTCTAGGACTATCCTTTGACTGGAGTAGGGAGGTAAATACAACAGATCCTCAATATTATAAGTGGACTCAGTGGATATTCTTAAAGCTTTTAGAAAAAGGTTTGGCATACAAGGCTGAAAAGCCTATTAATTGGTGTCCGAAATGTAAAGTCGGCTGTGCAAACGAAGAGGTCGTAGATGGTAAGCACGAAAGATGTGGAGAATTAGTAGAAAGAAGGAATATTAGCCAATGGATACTAAAAATAACCGAGTATGCAGACAGGTTAGACAAAGATCTTGATTTAACAGACTATTGGGAAAGCGTAAAAATAAGACAAAGAGAGTGGATAGGAAAGAAAACCTGGTATGACATAGAATATAAGATAGAAGGAACAGATGAAAAGGTTCTTGTTTCTACAACAAGGCCAGATACTCAATTTGGTTCAACTTTTGTAGTAATTGCACCGGAGCATAAGGTTGTTGAAAAACTAAAGAAGTATATGGAACCAGAGACACTAAAAGAAGTAGAGAAGTACCAAGAGGAAAGCAGAAAGAAATCAGAGTTGGATCGTATAAGCCAATCAAAGGAGAAGAGTGGTGTTAATACGGGTTTATTCTGTCGAAATAGCATAACAAATGAAAGCCTGCCAATATACGTCGCAGACTTTGTTCTAACAACGGTTGGGACCGGAATGGTGGTTGGAGTCCCCGCACATGATAAAAGGGATTTCGAATTTGCTCAAAAGTTCAAATTGCCAGTCATAAGGGTAATTGAAAGCGAAGATGGAGATAGGGAAGAAATAGATACCGTAGACAAGGTCTACGAAGGGGAGGGAACAGTCTTTAACTCGGGGTTCTTAGACGGACTTGGCACTCAAGAGGCCAGAGTGAAGGTAGGTGAATATATAAAGGAAAAAGGTATAGGAGATGTTGTTGTCAGATATCATCTTAGAGACTGGATATTTTCAAGACAAAGATACTGGGGTGAACCTATTCCAGTAATTCACTGTGATAAATGTGGGACAGTTCCTCTTCCAGAGGAAGAATTACCACTAGAATTACCTGAAGTAGAGAGTTACGAGCCAACAGATACGGGAGAATCCCCGTTGGCAAATATTACACAGTGGGTGAATACTAAATGTCCGAAATGTGGAGGTCCTGCTAAGAGAGAAACAGACACTATGCCAAATTGGGCTGGTTCTAGCTGGTATTTTCTCAGGTATACAGACCCAGGGAATTCGGACGAGCTAGCAGACAAGAAAAAAATGGAATACTGGTTGCCTGTGGATCACTACGAAGGTGGTGCAGAACATGTAACTTTACACCTTCTTTACTCTAGATTCTGGCACAAATTCCTCTATGATATCGGCGTTGTACCAACAAAAGAGCCATATAATAAAAGAACAATCCATGGTAATGTTCTAGGAGAGGACGGACAGAAGATGTCTAAATCTTTGGGAAATGTAATTAACCCAGATGAGATTATTGAGAAGTATGGAGCTGACGTGGTGAGAGGTTACATGATGTTTATGGGCCCATATGAAGGAGATGTCCTCTGGAACACGGAAACTATAAATGGTGTTAGAAGATTTGTTTCCAAGTACTACAGGTTCTTGTTATCAGCTTGGGAGAAAAAAGGTAAAGGTTCTCCAAAAGCTACCAAGGCTGTCTCCAAATTGGTTAACAGGGTGGAGCAGGATATCTTGGACTTCAAATTCAATACAACGATATCAGCGCTTATGGAATTTTATAACGAATTCCATGATGAAATTTTCTCTCAAGAAGATCTCGAGAAACTTATTATAATTTCCTCTCCGTTTTTCCCACATTTGAGTGAAGAGGTCTGGGAAAAAACAGGACATGATTACAGTGTCCACATGCAGAGTTGGCCAGAAATTGACGAAAAGCATCTAGAAGAGGAGGAAGTGGAGATTCCTGTGCAGATAAATGGGAAGGTGAGGGGTAGATTGAAGGTAAAGGTAGATATTTCTGAGGACGAAGTGAGGCAAAAAGTCTTGTCAGAAGAAGCTTTCTCTGAGTATTTAGGTGATGGTGACATCAAGCGCCTAATTTACGTACCTGGTAGGATTGTAAATATTGTGGTGTAAGTATTTCCAGTGTTGTAAATCGTTGTTCAAAAGTCTTGACACTTTTTTGGTTTTACTCTATTATTATCCTAAGGTTGGGGTACTAAAATTTTACTATTAAAACAGCGTTTTCTACTGTCCCGAAAACATGCAAGAGAAAAACCACCGAAATCTAGCAAAAATTGTAATCATTTTTCTTGGAATATTAATACCAAGTTTCATTTTCTTGGGTCCTTTAAAAGGGCCTATTTATTCTGCAACTTCAGATACAGTTAATCTACAAGGGAAGATTGTTAGAAATGATGCAGGTTATGAGGGGTTAAATGTTACTGCGGGGAACCCTGCATGTGTTGTTACTGGATCTGGAAATGATACTTGCGACTTTAGGGTTAGGTATTATGATGCTTCTACTGCGGGGAATCTTCTTTTGACAGAGGTGTTTTCAAATGTTGAAATTGGGCAATATTTAGGGGTTTTTAATATTTCATTAGGTTCGGATTTATCTCCAACTGCTGGTGTATATTCCTCCTTTTCTGGATTAATACAGGGTGAGGATGATGTTTATGTTGAGATGGGTTTTGATCCTGCTGGTTCTAATATATATACAGAAATTTTTACTAGGATGCCACTGGAAGCGACTGCGTATGCTGTTAGGGCAAAGTACGCAGATAATGCTACTGGGGCTACGGCAATGTCTTGGTCAGGGTTACAGGACCCTAGTAGTGATTTAACTTTGCAACATTCTACTCGAAAAACTTTGTTTAATTGGGCTACAGGAACTGGGACAAATGATTTGTTTACTTTAACAAGTGATGCTAGTGCTGCTGGTACTGGGGCTTTGATGAATTTACAAACGGGAGTGGGGTCAACCCTTAATCCCTTGAGAGTGAGAGCTGGAGCTACTGAAGCAATATATGTTGATAGTGTTGGGAGAGTGGGAATAGGAACGACATCTCCATCTACTCAATTTCATACCACAGGCGGAGTGAGGCTTGCGGGGTTAAGTGGTAGTACAGAGACAACTGCGGTAGTGACAGATGCAAATGGTAACCTTTCTACAAGAGTGTTAGGAAGTTTAGCGTTTGATGGTAGTATTTCATTCTTGGATCTCTCTGATACACCGGGTGCTTATACGGGAAGTGGAAGTTACTTAGTAAGTGTAAATTCAACTGCAGATGGTTTAGAGTTTATCTCTTCTTCTGCTTTGGGTGGTTTTTGGCAGAGAACAAGCCCCAACCTTAGTCCTATAAATGCAAACGATAATATTTTACCAAATATTTCTGGAGACTTAGGTGCGGCAGGATTAAGATGGGGTACTATATATGGTAATACTGGAAGTTTTAGTACTTTGGAGGGTAATAGTACTTTAACTCTTCGTCCTTCTTCAGATGGTATTAATGCTGTAAATATAATGGAATCTACAGGAACTACAGAGATTTTAAGTGTAGATACAGTAAGTAGTAGGGTAGGTATAGGAACAACATCCCCTGACTCAGCATTACATGTAGCTGGACAAGTTAAGATAGCAGATGGGACTCAAGGTGCTAACAGGATTTTGACCTCTGATGTTGCTGGTCTTGCTTCCTGGGAAGATTTAGGTACTTTGGGAGGGGTTACTAGTGTTACTGGGACAGCTAACCAGGTAACGGCTTCTCCTACGACTGGGGATGTTACACTGAGTATCCCAATAGACTTCAGGGCTCCAGGGACAGTAAACGCAGTGAATGGTATTTATACTGGTGCTACAGCAGGGACACAGAGGATAGATGCTTCTGGTAATCTTTTAAATATTGGGACAATAACATTTGCAGGTGGTGATGTTGTTCTCTCAAGGACTCTTGCAAATGTATTAAGTTTAGCTTCAGGAGATTCTTTTAATCTTGTTTCAGGTAGTCTTCAGGTTGGGGGTACAGAGGTTATTACTTCTGGGAGGTTAGTTATGGCTGCAAATGGTTCTGCAACTACTCCATCTTTTTCTTTCTCTTCAGATACAAATACTGGTATGTATAGTGGAGGAATAGATATATTGAAATTAGCTACTGCAGGAGCAGATAGGGTTACTATATTGGCAGATGGGAAGGTGGGGGTTGGGACTACAAGTCCTGGGAAAGCTCTGGATGTTGCAGGGGATATTCGTCTTAGGGGTGATACCGCAACGCTTAACTTCTATAGGAATACTAGTCCTGCAGATATGGCGTATATTAAGTATGATGATGTAGCTGGTTCTTTTGACATTGCTACCAATGGTAAAGACATTCGTTTCTTAAACCAGACAAGTTGGGCGGAATCTATGAGGATAACTAGTGGAGGAAGTGTTGGTATAGGGACCATCTCTCCAGTATCCTTGTTTTCTGTAGGTGCTACTTCTCAATTCCAGGTAAATACTTCAGGAGATATAACAAAAATAAAGAATTTGTCATATACATGGCCAACTGCACATACTACAAATGGATATCTTAAAAACAATGGTACTGGAGGATTATCTTGGGCAGAAGTGAATGCAGTACAAGCTACAGGGACACCTTATGGTAGTGCAACTGAAGGGCCTTTAGCTTTTTGGACAAGTGCTTCAACGATAGCGGCTCCTACTCCTTATGGTCTTTATTGGGATGACATAAACCAATTTCTAGGTATTGGTACTAACAATCCGTCTGCACCTTTAGATATTGCAGGGGGTACGGGGGGTTCTATTATTAAGAATAGTTCAGGAGATATTACTATAGAGCCTGCAGTAAACTTAATAATTAGTCAGGGTGATGTTGGTATAGGGACTCCTAGTCCTCTTGCTAAGTTGCATGTAAAGGGTAACCAGATATTGCTTAAGAATGAGGTGGATGCAGATGTTGGTTTTGCTATGGATAGTGGTAGTACAGCGACATATAGGGATGTGATAAGTTTTAGGGATAGGGGTACAGATATATTTGCTTTAGAAAAAACAGCTACGAATGCATTCCAGTTATATGATTATGCTGGTACTGGTGCAAGTAGAATACTTGTAGAAGCAGGTACTAATAGTGGTATTAGTTTTAGAACCAAAGGGACAGGAGACTTTAGTTTTATAAATGATACTACTACTATGGTTACTATTAAGAGTGATGGGAAGGTAGGGATCGGGACGACGAGTCCGGCAAGCAGATTTCAAATAGGAACTGATACGGTTAATCAGCAATGGAGTGGCAGTACGCCGTATGTGCTCATTCAGGGAGTGGATAACGAAGTTGAAACTCCCGCTTTTAGGGTAAAAGATGAGAATTTACAAACAATGTTTGATTTGGTGACTGGAACAGGTGGCTCTGTTGGTAGGGCATATTTTGGCGGCAACGTCGGCATAGGGACGGTGAGTCCTACTGAGGAGTTGGATATAGATGGACAGGTTAGGATAAGAGGAGGTTCTCCTGGAGAAGGTAAGGTATTAACTTCTGATTCAAATGGGGTTGGGAGTTGGAAGGATCCCAATGATATAACTTGTCCAACGGGTATGATACCAGTACCTGCTTTAAGTACTGGGCGTCCAGGTTTTTGTGTAGATAAATATGAAGCAAAACAAAGTGGTAGTGTTGCAGTCTCTCAGGCCTCAGGTACTCCTTGGGTTAATATAACACAATATAATGCCAAAGGAGCCTGTAGGGCAGCAGGAAAGCGATTGATAACAGAAGAAGATTGGATACATATAGCACAGGATGTAGAGCAAGTAGGATGGAACTGGAGTGGAGGAACACCGGGTTCAGGAAACATGAGTGATGGCCATAGTGATAATAGTCCAGCAAACTCTCTCGCAGCAAGTACAGATGACGACCCTTGCTATGGTACAGGTCAGACATGCGACATTAATACATGGAACAGTCAGAGAAGAACATACAAACTTAGTAATGGGGAATACATATGGGATTTTGGGGGTAATGTATGGGATTGGGTAGATGGATTTACATATGCGGACTATCCATACGCTAATAACTGGAATGCTTGGACAGCATGTAATACTCCAGATGGTATATGTGGTAATACATTAGCTACAAATGATCAAAGGCATGGAGGAAACACTACGGCGCTTCGTGCTTTGCGCCGGGGTGGTGGTTGGGCCGGTGGGACTAATTCAGGGGCCTTTACTCTCTCTCTTGCCCTTGTCCCTTCGAACTCTTACGGTAACCGGGGGTTTCGTTGCGCGTGGTAATGTAGATATTTGAAATTTGAAATATTGTCATTCATTGTGTACAATGAATGACAATTAAAAATCTATGTACAAGAATCTAGCGATCTTTGAAAAAACATATGACCTAATACTATGGATATATCCAACTGTAAACAAGTTTCCCAAATCTCAAAGATTTGTTTTAGGTCAACATATTGAGAATACTGTGTTAGAGCTGTTAGAAGGGATAATAGAGGCTAATAGTCAGAAGGATAAAACGTTTTACTTAAAAAACCTTAGTATTAAACTAGATAAACTAAGAATATTAATTAGATTGAGTAAAGATTTTAAATTTATTAGTATCAGACAGTATAAGTTTGTATCAGAAACGATTAATGAAGTTGGTAAAATGCTAGGAGGTTGGATTAAAAGTATTAAATAGCTCTTTCTATTTTTGTGCCCAAAAGGCAGGGAACTAGATCGCCAGCGCTTCGTGCTTTGCACCGGGGTGGTAATTGGAACAATGGAACTAATTCAGGAGCATTTACACTCAATCTTAACAATGTACCATCGAACACTAACAGTAACATAGGGTTTCGTTGCGCGTGGTACTCTTTGAGTACTAGATTAGAGCGAAGTATCTACGGATACAAGCCAAGATCGTAAAGAATACTGATCTTTTTCCTTCCCGAGTAAATATTAATTGAAAGGGAGAATATAAGGCCTGTATCCCGAGATTGTGTTAGTAATAGTTGTGAAAGCTCAGTTTCGGGTTAATAGGTCTTTTTTGTATGAAAACGTATAAGGATCTTTATCCAAAGGTTTGTAGTTTTGAGAATCTATACAATGCATATCTTAAAGCACGCGAAGGTAAGAGATACAAAGAGTATGTATTAAAATTCTCTTGGAATTTAGAGGAGGAATTGAGAAAACTACAAAAAGAGTTAATAAACCAAACTTATCAACATGGAAATTACTACGAGTTTACTTTATATGACGCTAAAAAGAGAGAAATAAAAGCAGCACCTTTTCGAGATCGTGTTGTACATCATGCTATCTGTGCAGTTATCGAACCTATTTTTGACAAGGGCTTTATATACGACAGCTACGCATGCAGAAAAGGCAAAGGGACTCATAGTGCAATAAAGCGCCTAGATCATTTTATTAGATCAGCGTGTACTAAGTGGGGAGAAGATAATGTGTACTGTTTGAAGTGTGATATTTCTAAGTATTTTGATAGTATTGACCATGAGGTTTTAATGTCGTTAATTGAAAGGAAGATTAAAGATCCCAAGCTACTTTGGTTGATTAATAAGGTTGTGAAGAGTTCTTTGTCTCATAGGATATATGAGACACTTTTTGATTTTAGAGATACAGGCATTCCTATTGGGAATTTAACAAGCCAACTATTCGCTAATTTATATTTAAATGAACTAGATCAGTTTGTCAAGCATGATTCAGGTATAAAATATTATCTAAGGTATATGGATGATTTTTTAGTTTTAAGTGGTGATAAGGGCGAATTACATCAATTAGAATCTGTATTTAGAGAATTTTTAAAGAAGAATCTTAAGTTAGAGTTGCATTATAAGAAGGTGTCTTTATCTCCGTTGTCAAGAGGGATCGGTTTCTTGGGTTATCGTCTTTATAAGAGCTATAAATTGATTAGAGGTAGCACAGTTCGAAGATTTATAAAAAAGATAAAATCAAAAAGAACGGAGTTAGAAAAGGAGGTTGCTATTAGATCTTGGTTATCATTTGCTAGCTACGCTAATACACACAATCTTAAGCAGTTGCTGAGAGCTATATTGTGAGGGCGTTTATTGTTATATTGCCACTACTCAGCCATTTCACCTTCTGTAGGCGTCTCTGGTTCTTCTGTATTCCCAGTAGTTGTATCATCTGTCTCAGTATTCTCTTCTTCTCTAAAAAGTATAGCCTTCTCCGAATATATAACTAAAAGATCACCATTCTTGGCATTTTTATAAAACTCAGGATTCTCTTCTTTAAGAGCCTCTATATCTACTAAAGTAGCTATAGTAGGTTGTTCATCAGGAAGCAACATTATCTCCCTTAAATCCTCAAGAGCATTCTCTATCTGTTGCTCTTGTAATTGTGATACATACTCTGGATTATTTATCTTATCTAATACACCCTGTGATGTAAGATAATCATATGCAAAATATCCAGCACCTATACCTAATGTAAAAAACAAAACTATTAACAGTATTGTTAAGATAGGGGATTTTTTCTTAGGCTTTTCTTTATAGTCGTCCATGGAAATGACAGTTTAATTTAAGTTACTTCATTATACATAATTCTCATATATTACAAACGAAATTAAAATAAGATACCAAATACCATCTGACTTTAAACAATGGGGAGATGGAGGTATTACATTTAAATATGCTACAGAGAGTATAGATAAGGAAGAAAACAAACTAGACCTTTATGTATATGATCAAGCGTCAGATGTACCCGAAACCATATCTCTAGATCATGTATCCTCTGTGGAAGAAGAGTGGGACAGTGTAGAAGTACTAGGATTACCGTTTAACAAGTGTAATACCCCAGGAGATGTATGTATGTTTGTAATTGAGATGTCTTCTTCTAAAGACTACTACACAAGGGTAGGGGATATAGAGATTAAGTATGAGAGGAATCTCTAAAAACTAACAAAGATATGCAAGTTTATTAATTCTCCTAATATTGTTAACAAACTTAATCCATATAACTTCTCTCTAATATTTCCTTGTAACTTATCTCAAATAGTGGTAATATATTTACCACTATTATGAATAAGTTGCTATTGTTAAACAAAACAAACAAAAAAATATTCTCCACACAAAACTTAGGAGTAATATGGCAAGAAACAAATAGAAGAAAGTTGTTAGAGAGTATTAAGTACTACTTAAGAACTAATCAGATATATCAAATATCTAGAGGTATATATTCTTTAGAGAAGTACAGTTCTAGAGATATTGAGGAGAATATTAAATTAAGTTTTAAAATTGCTCAGAAAATATCTCCTAACTCATATATATCTTTGTATACTGCTATGAAATATCATGGTCTAATATTCCAATACTATGATGACATATATTCAATTGGGGGGAGAAATATTAAAAGAGAGATATTTAATGTAAAGTTCATATTTAAAACTATGAAAGATGATATATTTAGAAATGACATTGGAATATTAGAAAAGGAAGGTTATAGAATAGCTAGTAAAGAAAGATCTTTTTGTGATAGTTTGTATCTGTTTCCTAATATTGGAGTAGATAATATAGATATACTAGATAAGGATATGGTATGGGAAATAAGTGAGATATATGAGAACAAATCTTTAAACAAGAGAATAAAATTATTATTAAAGTAATATTTAAAAGGTTATGTACTTAATGTTCAGGATAAGTCCTCTTACTGTATGGGTCACATACATATGGGACATGGTAAATGGTTTAACAGTAGTGGAGAAAAACAACTATTTTAGTAGGTTAATAGCGAGTAGTTGACAAATCGATACAAACCACATAAAATGTGTGGTATATGACTACCTATAAGAAATTAAACAAAATATATTCTACTAATCAAAAATTCTTTACTACAAAAGACTTAAGAGACGTACTCGAAATAAATAATAGAAGAACATTTGAACAAACTGTAAAAAGATTAGAAGAAGAAAACATATTAACAAAAATAGAAAAAGGTAAATACCTTAAAACAAACTCTAATTATAAAAAATTTGAAATAGCCCAATTTATATACAACCCCTCATACATATCCTTTGAAACAGCACTTAGCTACTATGGACTAATAAACCAATTACCATTTGAAATAACAAGTGCAACACCTAAAAAAGGAGTAGAGAAAGAGTTTGAAGGACAACTGTATTCATATCAACATATGCAAAAAGAACTATACATAGGCTTTAAAAAAGAAGAAGAATATTTAATAGCTCTACCAGAAAAAGCAATATTTGATCAAATATATATATCTATAACTGGTAACAAATCTGAAAATATCATTAAAGAAATTGAAAAGGATAGCTTTGATATAGACAAAGTTTTACAATATATTAAACCTTTATCTATAAACTATAAAAAAGCTGTTAAAAATAAAATATATAAGATCTTCAATGTTAACTAAAAATCAATTACAACAACGATCAAAAGAGTATAAGATCAACGAATATGTTGTAGCAAGAGAGTATTTCCAACTACTTTTGCTTAAAGAACTATACAGTAAAAATTTTTCTGAAGAAATCTTTTTCAAAGGTGGAACATGTATAAGACTAATATATGGAGGCTCTAGATTCTCAGGGGATTTAGATTTTACAGTAGAAATAGAGGAGAGAGAATTTGAAGAAGAGATACAGAAGTTTTTTAAAGAAATGGTAAAAAAATACCCAATAACTTTTAAAGAAAAGGATACAATAGCTGGGAAAACGTATCTTGTTACTGTTAAAACAGACTTCCTAAAACAAAAGGTGTATATAAAATTAGACTTTTCTTTTAGAGAAAAGGTCGTCAAACCAAGTAAAGAAATTATTAAAGATAATAAATACCCGATAATATTTAAAGGTTTTATCTACTGTTTATCTATAGACGAAATATTAGCTGAAAAAATAAGAGCTTTACTTAATAGAGAGAAGAGTAGGGATATTTATGACATTTGGATGTTACTAGAATTAGGGGCTGAGTTTAAAAAAGACATGATCGAAAAAAAATTAAAGTATTACGATAAGGAATATAAAACAGAAGAGGTAATTAAAAGGATTGAGGATCAATCTAAAGATGAATTTGAGAATGAACTTAGAGCTTTTATACCAATAAATGAAAGAGACAAACTAGGCGAACTTTTGGAATACATTAAGGAATATATAATACAACGCTTGACATAATTTACAAGGGCTAATAGAGAGACAGATGGAAGTTTTAGATAATAATTGACAGGCTAAAAATTCTTTAATTCATATTTTCACAAACTCTTGACCACTTGGGGATTTTTACGTATAATGTAAAAATATCTAAGTATGGGTATACGGAATGAAAAAGGAAACTCTTAAAAAATTAGACAACCTGATATATTTTACTAAAGACTCCCTTAAAGCAATGTCGGGGGATTCTAGTAACACTATATCTATGAATATTCATAGATGGAAGGAGAGTGGAGATATAATTGTTTTTAAAAGTGGGATATATGCTACTAAGAAATCATATGACATTAACTCTAAGGAAGAAGGATATCATAAATATATATCAAGTATACTACTTAAACCCTCATATATTTCATTAAGTACAACACTATCAGGGTATGACATACTCTCTGAAGGGGTGTACAATATTACAGCAATAACTACAAAACTCCCAACCGCTTATTCCAATAGAAAATATATATACAGGCAAATGACCGACAAACTTTTCTTAGGTTATGAGACAAAGTATTTTAAGAGTGAGGAGTATGAATATTACGAAGCTACAAAAGCTAAAGCCCTATTTGATTACATATATTACAGATCTCATATGCTAGATGAAGAAATAAATATAGTGGAGGAGTTAAGACTAAGATTAGATTCTTTTACTAAGGATGATTTTAAAGAGATGAGTGGTTATGCAAATATTATATCTTCTAAGAAACTAATTAATATTATTAATAATCTAGAAAAAAATGCACACACTGATTAAATCACTACAAAATATTGTTAAAGAGGGTAAGGAAAAAGGTTATGAAGAATCTAAGACACGTATAATTTTAAAGGAATATTTACAGGATATTATTTTATATATCTTGTACAACAACTCTCAGACTAGTCAATTAATTTTCTACGGTGGTAGTAGCTTGAGAAAGATATATGGCTTGGATAGATTTTCTGAGGACTTAGATTTTGAAAATCCTGAAGGTATAAAGTTAGAGGTAGTTTCTGATATTGTTACAGAATATTTTGAAGGAATAGCTTTACAAGGAGTGGAATGTAAAACACAAGAGAGCAACCATATAACGAGAATTACTGTTAAATTCCCAATACTTAAGGAGTTAGAGATGTCGGACTATAATAATGAGAAATTACATGTTAAGGTGGAAGTAAATAATCATTTAACAGGTAGTTATCCTACAGAATTAACTAGTAAAATGCTAAGGAATTATTCTGTAATTCTTAAGCATTACGACATCTCAACTCTTTTTGCCTGTAAAATAGTTGCCTGTTTGGAAAGGGAGTATGTTAAAGGGAAGAAGAATATATATGTAAAGGGGCGAGATTATTATGATTTAATATGGTTTATGAATAATACAGATATATTACCAAATGAGAATAAATTGCTAGATGTAAATAAAGATTATTCTGTGGAAAAAGTTTTTAATCTTTTGGATGAGAAAGTACAGAAGATCAAAGCTTCTGATCTTTTTGAAGATCTACAGTATCTTATAGAAGACGGAGAGTATGTTAAAAAATGGTGTGATAACTTTCAGGAGATATATTTAAGTGCAAGGAAAAATTATAGATTCTAAATAGTTCGTTTTTCTAGTTTATGGGTCTCTGTTTATTCTTCCAAAGATATTTTTTCTATGATATAACCTATACATATGAGCGTAGCAGGTGATGCAATAAAAGATAATAAAAAAATATTACTACTAGCCTTAGGTTTACTAGTGGTGTCTATATTCGGTTTAATTTTAACAAACAAAGGAGTAACCATGCCCGAAGAAAACTTAGTACAAAATAACACAACCCCTAAAACATATAATCAACCAGAACAAGTTTTAGAAGAGGGTGTAGATTACGGGGCAGTAATAAAGACATCAATGGGAGATATAGAGATAGATTTATTTGAAAACGAGACCCCCATAACAGTAAATAGTTTCTTATTTTTAACAAAAGAGAAATTCTATGATGGTTTAACATTCCATAGAGTAGTAAAAGACTTCGTAATACAGGGTGGAGATCCAGATGGAGTAGGTACAGGAGGTCCAGGATACCAAATACCAGATGAAATAACAGACAGAGAATACAAAGCATATACCTTAAGTATGGCTAATGCAGGTCCAAATACCAATGGTTCTCAATTCTTCATAACAACAGGAGGAATAGGACAACAAAGTTTGGAAGCTCTAAATGGTAATTACACGATATTTGGAGAAGTAACCAAAGGTTTTGCCATAGTAGACTCTATAGAAAGAGTAGAAACAGATGCTACAGATAAACCATTAAATCCTGTAGTAATTGAAAGTATCCAAATAATAGAAAATTAATCCAAATTTAAGAACTTCTGTATATATTCTCTGTAATGGAGGATATAAAAAGAAAAATACTTCACTATAGTATTACATTTGTAATTGCTTTTACTCTCGGAATCTTTTTTGACCACTATGTACTCTGTAAAAGTCCTTCTGTAGAGGACTCAGAAGTCAAAGGAGAGAGCGAACAGGTAGAAATAGTAGTACAGAGTGAAGATATGGAAGAAGCCAAGTCACAAACTCCTTCTCAGGAATCTAAGATTCCTTCTCTAGAGCAAGGTTGTACATTATATGTGGATGTAAGTGGGGCACTAAAGAACCCAGGGGTTTACTGTTTAGAGGATAGTGCATTAGTTATAGATGCTGTAAATAAGGCTGGAGGCTTTAGCAAAGAGGCTTCTATAGACTTCATATACAGAAAAATTAACCTAGCTCAACCACTAGTAAACAACCAAAAACTATATTTCCCTAAGAAAAAAGAGTTAGTATGTGAACTAAAGCCATTATTAGATGAAGGAAACAAAATTAGTGGAACATATAATGAGCCAGTTACACAACTTCCAACCACAGAACCATATATTGATCAAAATCCTCCTCCTCTCGTACCCCCAGATACTACTAATCCAACAAATAACCAAGATAGTGGGTGTGTGAACATTAATACTGCCACAAAGGAGGAGCTCACTACCCTAAATGGAGTTGGAGAATCTACTGCAGAAAAAATTATAATGGGTAGACCATACACAAAAGTAGAAGATTTGTTAAATGTAAGTGGAATAGGGGAAGCAACATTAGCAAAATTCAAGGATATGGTTTGTATTTAGCATGGTGCACAGGTTAAAGAGTATTCTTGAGAGATTCAAAAATAGATTTCAGGCTCTCTTGAGGTACATAATGGATTACAAAATCCTCCTATTTTCTCTAATATATATTTTTTCTACCTATACACACCTCAAACTCCTGAGAAACATAGAAGGGGGCATAACTATAGGTTGGTTCTTGTTCTGTCTTGTTATATTTCTGTTTCTTTTCATAAAGCTTCTCCTTCTAAGAAACATTAAGAAAGGAACAATCATAGTAGAGAAGGGACAAAAGACTACAAAAAGAATTGTTCACTTTTTTGGTATGTGGCTACTTCCTGTTATAGCAACATCTCTGTCTTTTGTCAGAGTTGCTCCAATTTTAGCTAAAGAAGCTCTCCTTGCAGAAGAGTCTTTCCGTTTCACAGACGAGAGAGTGCTCTTTGAGGGTTATGTGTATGACGAGCCGGATAAGAAGTATATAAAACAGACCATATACTTAAAACAACTACAGGACGTTTTTGTTGGGGGTCAATTTTTAGATAAAAACCATGGTTTCATCCTCACTAGGGTAGATAATTACGAAAACTTTACGATAGGTCAGGTATGTCACTTCGTTGGTACCCTCGTGCAACCTGAAAACTTTGATGACTTTGACTACAAACAGTACCTCCGAAACCAGAGGGTGTTTTACATACTTGAAGACCCAACCTATGATTGCCTCCCACTGAATGAAAAAAGAGTAGGAAATCTCCTTAAAAACCTTTTAATAGATTTTAAAAATAATCTAATAGAAAAAATAGATATTTCCCTCCATGAACACTCTTCTTCCCTGCTTGCTGGTATCCTTTTTGGTCAAGATAGGAGGTTAGAGAAGGAATTTGAAGAGAAAACTAGAATAACAGGAGTAAGTCATATAACCGCAGCATCTGGTTACAACATAACTATACTGGTTATTGCTGTAAATAAGTTCCTTTTCTTTCTCCCAAAGAAAGTTAAAATATTGCTTTCTTTAGGTATCATTTGGTGCTTTGCACTCTTATCTGGCCTCTCTAGCTCCATAATTAGGGCTTGTATAATGTCCTCTCTCTCTTTGGTGGCTGTTTTCTTTGGGAGGGAGAGTGTAGTGCATATAACGACGCCTTTAGTTTGTTTAATTTTTGTTTTACTTGATCCCTTGATTATCTTGGATGTTGGTTTCGCACTCTCTGTGTCTGCAATATTAGGCTTAACATATCTCTTACCTATATTTGAACATTTCAAGGAGGTTTTTATTAAAGGGTTAACTAAGAAAGGGAAAGCTTTAGGATTAAAACTTCAGTTTCTAGATGATTACATTCTTCCCACTCTAAGTTGTACTATATCTACACTCCCAGTCTCTGTTTTTAACTTTAAAACCCTTTCTATGTGGTCACTCCCAGTTAATGCTGTTGTTCTTCCAGTAGTGGAGGGGACAATGTTATGGGGTGTACTATCTCTGGGGTTTTATAAAATACATAGGGGCTTGTCTCAATTTTTCTTTACCATTGTAGATTTACAACTTAAATTTTTTGAATATGTAGTCAATCTAATAGGTGGCCTAGGGATTGGTTATTGGGAATTATCCTCTCTAGCAAGCACTTTTATCTCAATTTGTATTTTTTCTGTTATATTTCTTTCTGTAATATATTTTTACCCCATAGAGAATGAGCAATACAACTATTATCTTAAAAATAGGTAAAGATTTCTTCTTTAAGAATATTGTTAATATAATCTTTTTGACTCTCGCTCTATATTCTTTCTTGTTTGGTGCCCTTGATAATAATGAGGACCCAGAGATAATATTTTTTGATGTTGGGCAGGGAGATGCAATCTTAATACAGGAAGGGGACTTCCAAGTTCTTGTAGATGGTGGTCCAGATGATTCTGTAGTATTTAAACTGGCAAAGAGAATGCCCTCGTATGATAAAAACATTGAGATTGTAATACTTACACACCCTCATGAGGATCATATAAGGGGTTTAATGAATGTTTTAGACGAGTTTAAGGTAGAGAGAGTTCTTGTAAATAAGGTTTTTTATGAGAATAAGGTCTATGAGGATCTTCTTGATAATTATGATGAGATAATCCTAGAGGTGAGAGAGGGTGACAAATTTAAGTATGGAGAGATAGAAGGGGTGATAATATATCCCATATTAAACAAAGATTTCAGCAAGCGAGTGCAAGACAAAAATATTAATAACGAATCTATCGTAACATTGCTTAATATAAGGGGAAAAAGAATACTACTAATGGGAGATGCAGAGCATGAAGTAGAGTATAAATTACTAAAAGAGGCTCCTTTGGAAAATATATACATACTTAAGGCTGGTCATCACTGTTCTAGGACTGCCACTTCGGATATGTTTCTCAGAGCAGTTAATCCGGAGGTAGTTATTTGTTCCTATGGAGAAGGGAATAAATTCGGCCATCCTCACTATGAAACAATCGAAAAATTTCAAAAACATGGTGTGCAATATTTAGAAACGGCTAGGGCAGGGGATATAGTTATTAAATTTAGTGATTTGTGATAAAATCCTTTTAATATATAGATCTTTTAGATATCTGTACCTGTAGCTCAACTGGATAGAGCATTGGTTTGCGGAACCAAAGGTTGTCGGTTCGATTCCGACCAGGTACGTGTTATTATTAAAAGGATAATATCCAAGGCACAGACCTTGTGCACCCGTGGCTCAACTGGATAGAGCATCGGTCTTCGGAACCGAGGGTTGGGGGTTCGAATCCCTCCGGGTGCGTGTGTTATTATGTATAAATAATGGAAATAGAACAGAAGATTAAAAAACTAGTAAGAGAAGCACTCTCCAGTAAAGGATTTTCTTTTAATGAGGAAGATATAATTATTGAAATCCCCGCAGACATTGTGAATGGTCACTATTCTACGAATATTGCTATGCGCCTAGCTTCTCAACTAAAGAGAAACCCTTTAGAAATAGCTCAAGAAATTGTAGATGTTCTCGAAGAAGATGCCTCAATTGCAAAGGCAGAGGTTGCTAAGCCAGGATTTGTTAACTTTTTTCTTTCAAATAGATACCTTCTAACACAGATATCCAAGATTGCTGGTAATAAAGGAGATTTCCTTAATCTAGATATTAAAAAAGGGAAGAAAGTTGTTATTGAATACACAGACGCTAATCCTTTCAAAGAATTCCACATTGGTCACCTTTACACAAACAGTGTAGGAGAGTCCTTTGCAAGGCTTCAGGAGGCCATAGGAGCCCAGGTAAAGCGGGCTAACTACCAAGGGGATATAGGCCTTCATGTTGCAAAGACATTCTGGGGCTTAGAAGAGAAGCTAAGGGAGGAGGAGATAACCTTTGAAGACTTAGAACAGGCGTCTCTAAAGGCAAGAGTAAGGTTTTTAGGTGAGGCTTACGCTCTTGGAGCAGAATATTACGATGATTTTGAAGACAAAATAGTGCAGAAGGAGATAGATGAGATCAATTACTACATCTTTTCTCTAGTTTCAGAGGTAGAACCGAGGGAAAGTTTCAAAAAGTATGAAGAAATGAACCTTTCTGAGAAATATAAGAAGGGTAGACAGTGGTGCTTGGACTACTTTGAGACAATCTATAATAGATTAGGAACCACCTTTGACTATTATTTCTTCGAAAGTGAGGTAGGACAAGCTGGTTTGGAGATTGTAATGAAGAATGTAGGCAAAGTCTTTGAGGAAGATGACGGAAGCATAATATATAGGGGAGATGAAAAGAAGAACCTACATACCAGGGTATTTGTAAATAAACATGGAGTTCCAACTTACGAGGGGAAGGAACTAGGTCTTGCTTTCAGGAAAGGTGAATTAATGGATTATGATGAATCCGTAGTTATTACTGGCAACGAGCAGACAGGATATTTCAAGGTTGTCCTAGATGCATTAAGTAAGTTAAATAAGGATTTGTCCGAAAAAACTACCCACGTTCCTCATGGGATGGTGAGACTTCCAGGAAAAGCCAAAATGTCCAGTAGGAAGGGTGAAATAGTAAGAGGAGATGTTCTTCTTGACTCTGTAAAAGAGAAAGTAATGAATATTATGGAAGATAGTGAGCAAGTAGAAGAGGATAACATACTCTTGGTGAGTGAAAAAATAGCAGTAGCTGCTATTAAGTATGCATTTCTAAAAGTTTCAGTAGGCAAGGATATAACTTTTGATATTGAAAAATCTATATCTTTTGATGGGGATACGGGTCCATACCTTATGTACGTATACTCAAGGTGTAACTCCATATTAAAAGAGGCAGATTTTGAAAACCCCGGTGGGGTATGTATAGAGTCTTGTATGGAGAACCCCCTTGCGAGGGGATTATCCGTGCAGATTGGCAGGTACGAAAAACAACTGCTTGATTCCTCAATAAACTACTCTCCATCAACTTTAGCTCAGTATTTGTTCTCTCTTGGACAGACTTTTAATTCCTTCTATCAGGGAGTGCGGGTTTTAGATGCTCCAGATGAAGAGAGGGGAATACTCCTTACACTCGTTAAGGCAACAATGGTAGTTATGCAAGATGGCCTGGATAAGTTAGGTATTGAAGTTGTAGAGAAGATGTAGTCTTCGACTTTCCGTCCTCTGGTGTGCTACAATGATTTTCATGGATGATCCTCTGAAGGTAATAGAACAAGCACAAGACGAGAGGTTAAAAAATGCCGATGTAAAGGCAGCAATTGACATACTAGAGAGTCTGGGGGAGGAGATAAAAGACGACCCAATACTCTCATACGATTACCCAAACTTACTAAAAAATCTTGGTATCTGCTATTTAGAGTTAGGAGAGATAGAGCAAGCAAGAGATTCCTTAGAAGAAGCCCTTGAAGCAGCCAAAGTGGATCTTAATAAGATAGAAATGGCCGAAATAAGAGTTGTTATGGCAAGACTGGAACTTCAGGTTAATACGACTAAGGACGCCCTCTATTACGCCAACAAAGCCTGGAGCTTTATAGATGGAAAGAAAGGAGATAAATTTACACCGACAAAGGCTACTACAGCAGAAATCCTAGGAGAGATATATTATGAGAACGAAGATTACACAGAAGCAGTAGAGAAGTTTAAATATGCTTTAGAACAAGCAAAAAAGGTTGGCTTTACAGAGAGAGAGCTTACAGTTGTCTTAAACATAGTAAACCATTACATAATAAGGGGGAGGATAGAGGATGCAAGGAGATTGTTAGAGGAATACATAAAGCAGGCTGAAGAGTACGCACTAATACATGCAAATTACCAATTATCTCTTGCAAAAATCCTTCTCGAGGAGGGTGAGGCAAAGATGGCTAATAAGATAGCACTTGAGGTCTTCAAATTAGCAGAAAAGAACGATTTAATAAGACTTCAGGCAGAAAGTTCTCAGTTAGTAGGGAGTACATACGCTGAGAAAAGTCCTGAGAAAGCTGATTCCTATTTCAAAAAAGCTTTTGATCTGTATAACAAAGTAGGGTATAACCTTCCTAAGAAGCACCCGAAGGAAGAAGATTGGTTTAATACATTCGATGATATTGAGTAAGATGCTTCTAGTAGGGGATTAACTAGCCTTCTTAGCACCTTTCTGAATGTTTGCTAGTTGCCCACACGCAGCGTTTATCTCATCACCATAAGATTGTCTTAGCGTATTGTTTATTCCTTCCTCCTTTAGGATTTCTTGGAAGGAGTGAGTTTTATTCATAGAGCTTGGTTCGAAGGGAATAAGGGTAGAAGGATTTAGTCTTATTAGGTTTACGAGAACAATTTGACCTCTAAGTAGCTCTGCTAGCTCTTTTGCATGACGCTTTGAGTCGTTAATGTCTTTTATGAGTATATATTCGTATGTGATCTTCTTGTTGCTTCTTTCTTGGTAATCCGCAAGAACCTCCATTAGTTTATCTAGAGGGTTGTTTTTTGCAGCTGTAGGCATAAGCTTCTCTCTGAGTTCCTGGTTTGGAGCATGCAAACTGAGGGCTATCTTTACCCCCAAATCCATTGATAGGAACTGGTCTAGCTGCTCAACATAACCGACTGTAGAAACAGTAATCCTTCTTCTTCCTAAAGCAACTTTTTCTGGGTCTGTTAGTATGTCTATTGACCTAGCAACATTCTCTAAATTAAGCATAGGTTCTCCCATTCCCATGTATACAATGTTTGTTATTTTCTCGTCATCCTTGCTTAATCTCCTCTTAAAATAGAGGATCTGGTCGACAATCTCTTGCGTATCTAGGTTCTTATTAAAGCCCATCTGTCCTGTCGCGCAGAAAGTGCACCCCACAGGACATCCACTCATAGAGCTTACGCAGACGGTATTTCTATCTGGGTATTTCATTAGGACTGTCTCTACGGGGAAACCCTCTTCAGTAAAGGATAATGTTTTAATTGTTTTTCCATCTTTTGACACATATTCCTGGAAGTTCTCTAGCTTAGAGAAGGGGATCGTCTCCTTTAATTTCTCTCTAACATCTAGTGGCCATGTCGTTAAATCATCCCAAGAAGTTATGTCATCCCTATAATATTGCTGATAGAGCTGTTTTAGTCTATAGCTTTGCAGGTTATTTTCTTTTACAAAATCTTCAAACATATTTTATCTTTTTAGCTTATCAATAGGTATTTCCTTGACAGTAGGGACCCTTGAATGTAAAGTATTTTAGTATGGACTGCCCCAATAAAGACAGAGTAAGGAAGGGATTTTCTAAAGTTTTAGCAATTGCCTTTTTTACCTTTCTCTTCGGCCTTAATAATACAGTGTATGCGGAGTACTTGTCCATTTCTTTATCTCCAGATAGCGGAACGATATATGGTGACAGTACAACAATACAGGTTCTTGTAAATAGTGGTGCTGACGAATTCACCGGTATAGACATCCCTTTGCAATACACAGGAGGGGTGGAATATATAACTGCAAATGGCGCAGATAGATGTGATAGTTTTAACTTGGATGACTCTGTAAGTGGTGTTCTAACAATAGAATGTGTTTCAACAACTCACCAAGCAGGAGAAACTTACGATGGTGTTGTTGCTACCCTTTATTTAAAGGCAACAGAAGAGGGGACGTCACAATTTACTTTTGGGACAGTTAGTCCCACGGTGACAGCTAGTGATGGGGGGACATATACATTGACCTTAGAGAGTGCACCAACAGAAGCAGAGGAGCTTCCTGAAGCGGGCATTTTTGACAACCAAACAGTTGCTATTGCTTCTTTGGGGTTTTTAGTTTTTTCCGTAGGTTTCTTCTTTAATACTGTGGCTAATTCCTTTAACTACTTAGGTGATAAAGTAGAGGAGGTGAAGGTAAGTAGAAGAAGAAGTAAGATAGAAAAAAGATTTAAATAAATTTATTTAGTAAAAATATGTTTAAGAAAAAAAAGAAGGACGAGGATAATAGCTATTCCAAGAAATACATCGCTCCTAAAGGCTGGAAGCCTAAGAATGCAGACAAGGACTATGTAATAACCTTCCTAGATATAGAGTTAGCAGATGGGGTGAAAGAGAATCAGTTTGAGACTGTTGTCGCAGCCTGTGCTGCAGAGAGTTCTACTGGGACTTGGACGAAGGTTTACAGTGGAAAGGATTCGGGTGCGGAAATGGCAGATAAATTGAAGGCAATAGCTTTCGATTTAGATCCAGAGACAAAGACCTTTAAGATTGCTTATAAGCTAGAGCTTTTTGAATTAGACAATATGTCTGGTTTACTTGCTGGCATTGTGGGGAATGTTGGTGGAATGAAGATGTTGAAGGCTCTTAGATGCCTAGACATTAGGTTCCCTGAGCCTATGGTTAAGGCATTTCCAGGTCCACAGTTTGGAGTGGAGGGTGTAAGAGAGATGCTTCAGATAGAGAGAGGACCTTTACTTCTTACTGTCCCTAAACCAAAGATTGGTAGAAACGCAAAGGAGCAAGCCGAGTTAGCAAGAATTCTGTTTACTGCAGCAGGGGGAGAGTATCATGGAATTAAGGATGATGAAAACTTAACAAGTCTTTATTTCAATACATTTGATGACAGATGTGAGCTTATCCATAAGGTTAGGAGAGAAATAGAGGAGAAGAGTGGTAAGAAGAAATTCTATCTCTGCAACATAACTCACTCTAACTTAGATACCATGATATCTAGGGCAGACAAGATAAAAGCCCAAGGGGGTAGGTGGATGATGATGGATGTTGTTACAACGGGTTTCGCTGCCTTACACACTATGAGACTAAAAAACCCAGGGCTTGCAATACATGCCCATAGGGCTATGCATAGCCTTTTCACCAGGGAGTCTGGTCCTGGAGTTTATAACAAGGGAGAGATTATGGACTTCTCTATGTCCATGGTAGCCAATGCCAAGATTCTAAGGTTATTAGGGGTAGACGCCTTACATGGTGGAGCTCCAAAAACAAAGATGGAAAACTATGGGGAACCTAAATTAATAAGAGATGCATTGCAATTAGACATAACTCCTGAATCTTCGATTACTCTGGGGCAAAACTGGTTTGGAATGAAACCAGTATGGCATGTAGCTTCAGGTGGGTTGCACTCTGGAAGTGTTCCAGAGGTTTTACATCAGCTTGGTGAAGATATTATGGTCCAATGTGGTGGCGGAGTTCTCGGCCATCCATGGGGGATTGAAGCGGGTGTAGAAGCTGTAGTCCAAGCAAAAGAACTTGCCTTAGGCAGTGGAGATCTAGAAAAGTGGCTTAAAGAGAATCCAGATACTCCTTTAGCAAAAGCTGCAGACCATTGGGGTTTTGGACCAAAGATAGTCTAATATCTCTAGAAGAGAGGTCTTTGTAATAAAAACTTTAAGTTTCTTTCTTAAATAGTGTAAAATAAGGACTATGAAAAAAGGTATTACACCAAGAGAGGAGAGTTATTCCAAATGGTATTTGGATATTATTGACCAAGCGGAGCTTGCAGAGAATTCTCCAGTTAGGGGTTGTATGGTTATTAAGCCCTATGGTTATGCTATCTGGGAGAAAATGAGGGAAGAATTAAACAAAAGAATCTCAGATTCTGGAGCAGAAAATGCCTACTTCCCACTATTTATTCCTAAATCCTTCCTTTCAAAGGAAGCTAGCCATGTAAAAGGCTTTGCTAAGGAATGTGCAATAGTAACTCACCACAGACTTAGAGAAACAGAGGATGGTCAGGGAGTAGAAGTAGACCCAGAGTCCAAATTAGAGGAAGAATTAATAATCCGACCTACATCAGAAACAATAATGTATGACACCTTTTCAAGATGGATTACCTCTTGGAGAGACTTACCACTTAAGATTAACCAGTGGGCAAATATAGTAAGATGGGAAAAGAGAACAAGACCTTTCCTTAGAACTGCTGAATTTCTTTGGCAGGAGGGCCATACAGTGCATGTAACCCACGAAGAGGCCCAGAAAGAGGTTCTAGACAGATTGAATATGTATGTAGAATTCGCTAGGGAATTTCTTGCTATGGAGACATATTACGGTAGGAAGTCAGAAGCAGAGAAGTTTGCTGGGGCTGTAGATACCTACGGGGTTGAGGCTATGATGCAAGATGGAAAAGCCTTACAATTTGGAACTTCACACGACCTTGGGCAGAATTTTGCAAAGGTTTTTAATATCCAATTCGCAGATCAGAATGGTGAACTACAACACCCATGGCAAACAAGTTGGGGTGTTAGCACTAGAATGCTTGGGGCTTTAGTAATGACACATAGTGACGACAAGGGCTTGGTTTTGCCACCTAGTGTTGCCCCAATAAAGGTTGTTCTTGTACCAATATTTAAGGATTCTAACAAGGA
>Ga0334893_1000562_pt1 | contig 47537 bp, 43 predicted proteins | sample GraSluR3_MG_5_FD_207218 | JGI IMG/M metagenome (GOLD analysis project Ga0334893, IMG submission 207218) | Sludge microbial communities from methane-producing bioreactor in Wageningen University, Netherlands - Granular Sludge_09_05-R3 | ecosystem: Engineered > Bioreactor > Anaerobic >...
AAATGAAGAAAATGAGATGCATTTTAATCCCGAACCCTTTGCAGGTCTATAAAAACAAACGATTGGCAACCGCGATGATAACAACAAAATATGAAAGGCACATAGAAATGAAAAGAAACGCCGCTGCCCCTAACCCGGCGGCATCGTCCAACTATATTTTATCCATCATTTTTCTTTAAAATAAACTTAGGTATGGCTATAATTTATAATTTTAGCACATTGTTGAATTTTGCATTAACGATGGATAAAATACTATTACGTTCATGTTAACCAGCTGGAATGAATAATACTTCCCTTTTCCTCCTGATTTTCGATACGCAGATGTACATCAATCTCCTGCTGCATTTCTTCCACATGAGAAATTACTCCTACTATCCGGTTCTCTTTTCGCAGCGATTTCAGTGTATCAAACACAATGCTCAGCGATTCTTTGTCGAGCGAGCCAAAACCCTCATCCAAAAAGAAAAAGTTCTGGTTCGATTCCGTAATTTTCTGGATATTGTCGGCCAGTGACAGAGCTAAAGACAAAGCCGCCTGAAACGTTTGCCCGCCTGATAAAGTTTTTACACTTCTGATTTTACCGCCATTCATAAAATCACGTACCTGAAAATTGTTGTCGGGTGTAATTTCCAGGCTCAGTTTCTGGCGGGTAAGCTGAAAAAAGCGGTCGTTGGCCGCATTGCATAAATTCTGCAGGTAAACCGACGAGATGTAATCCACAAACCCGCTGGCCTTGAAGAGCGATTTCATCGTTTTAATGTTTTCTGCCCGCAGCTCCAGGTTTTCGAGTTCTTTGCGCAGCAATTCCTGAGTTTCCAAATCTTTCTGAAGTTTTTTGAGCAACTCAGCCACCTTTCCCTGTTCCTGATTTTTCTGCGTAATCTGTTCTTTCAGCAAAGTAACTTCACTGATAAGCTTTTGGTGCAATTCAGTATCATACACCCGCTCCCCCATTTCATTCTGAAGTTGGTCATGCAAGGATTTGATGCGCAGAAGCTGGTCTTTAAACAGAGCAATTTTTTGTTTTTCAGCCTCTGTATTTAAAGGTTCTGAAAGAATCTGAACCACCTCGTCAACAGACTGAAAGGAAGATTCCACCAATTGTTCATCCACCCGTTTTTTGAGGGTTGCAATGGTTTCCTTATCCTGTTCCAACTCCCTGTGATTTGTTTTCAGACTGCCAGTTAGGACATCTTTTTGTTTGTTTGCTTTCTGAAGAGAGTTTGATTTTTCAGAAAACTCTTTTTCAATCCGGTTGTGTTCATCCAACAAATCGGTTTTCTCTTTTTCTATCTCCTCAACCGGCGTCTGACTGTAATCTTCCGGCTGAATCAACAAAAGCTGATCAGCCTTTGTTTTTAATTCAGTTTGATGCACCGTAAGCGACTTATCTATTTTTTCCAGCTCAGTCTGATAACGTTCCTTGTTCTTTTCTTCAAGTGCGAGTTTTTTGGTTACGTTCTCCAAAGCTGTTTCATGTTCTTTTAACGCACCCTGAATACGTTTTGCCTCCCGGAACGCTTCATCCAACTCCTTTTCTTCACGGTATTTTTCCCAAACGAACCGTTCGGCATGAGCGGTAATTTGTTGCAATTGCTCCTTTTTCTTTTCCCTGAATTCTTTTTGATTTTGCTGAACCGTTCGCTGCTTATTATCGAGAATATTCAACCGGTTAGCCAATTCCGAAATTTGTTCCAATTGCTGTTCAAAGGCCTGTTGTTTTGAAGTCAGGTCTGCCAGAGCGTCGTTAATATCTTCCGTTTTAAAAAGTTCCGGATGATGTACAGAGCCGCACAGCGGACACGGTTTCCCCTCTTCCAGTTCCGCTGCATAGGTTTTTAACTGTGCTTTAACGCGAAAATGGCTTTCCTGCTCATTCAGCGCTTTTTGTTTTTCCTTAATTTTTTGCGTTTCAGCCTTAAGATGCCGGATGCAGGTTTTATAGTCTGCTTCTTTCGGAAGCCCTTCAGACACAGGACTTGCCAGAATCTGTGATTTTTCATCAAGGATTTCTTTTTCCTGCTGAAGATATTTTTCAATCTCTTTTTCAGTTTCAAAAAGCTGTTTATCCAGATTGTGTTTGTTTGTGTGCCAGGCTCTGATGGTGGAAAGCAGTTCCAAATCCGGAATTCTGCCGCGCTCTTCTTTTATGGTTCCTTCAAGTTGTTGTTTTTCAGTTTTCAGTTTTTCAAGCTGCTGAACATTCGCATTCAAAACTTCTTCACCTTTCTTATAACGGCTTTCCTCCCTGGCAATAATTTCTTCCAGGTTTTTCATCTGTACGAGGCGGGACAATTCTTCCGCTTTTTTCTTCAACTCTTCCCGTATTTCATTGGCCGGTTTCAGCTCCTGGAGCAACTTTTCGAGTCGTTCAATTTCAGCTTCCCCAGCTTTTAACTTTTCATTGTCAATACGAATCTGCTTTTCACGCTCTTCCTTTTTCCTACTGCTTTCCTGCAACGAATCCAGCAAGTACTTAAACCGGTTCACGCATTGCTCGTACCGGCTAATTTTCTTTTCGAGTGCCTGAAATTCAGGCTCCTGTTCCTGAAGCTTTTTATGTTCTTTTTCAGCTTCAGCTTTCTTTCGGGTTAATTCCTGCAATTTCCGAAGTTGTTCTTCCACTTTCTGGATTTCAACAAGTTTCAGGTTCTTTTCTTTTATTTCCTCATCGAGCTTTGCTAACTGCTCTTGATAAACATTTGCCTGTTCAGGATTAACAGCCCCCAGTTGTTGCAATTGTCCTTCCACGTTTTGTTTGCGGGCATTATTCCTGGATTCCAGCGAAGTAACTTTGTAATAAAACTCGAACTTCCCGAGGTTGAAAAGCTCTTTCATCATCCGGGTTCTTTCTGTATTTCCAAGTTGCAAAAATTCCTGAAACTGGCCCTGCGGAATAATGATGGTACGTTTGAAGTTGTCGTAACTTAACCCGATGGCTTGCTCGAGCGCTTCATTTTCAATGGGGTACCACACATTATCAACTTTTTTGTATGTGGAACGCTCCAACGCTTTTACATCTTCAAATTTTTTACTGTTGCGTTTGCCTTTTACTGTTGCACGATAGGCCGTTTGCTCTTTGCCTGTTTCAAAAATGAAATCGATGAGCAATTCGTTCGATTTCAGGTTCATCATGTTGTAATACCGGTTGTCGCCCGAAAGATTCAGACGGTCGGTGCGGCCGTAAACAGCAAAAGTGATGGCCTCCAGAATGGATGATTTTCCGCTGCCCACGGTTCCGAAAATGCCGAACAGGCTGGCGGCGGTTAATCTGGTAAAATCGATGGTCTGCCTTTCCTGGTAGGAATACAGGCCTTGTATAGTTAATTGTATCGGTATCATATTATTTTGTTTCACCACGGATTACGCAGAGGAACACAGATTAATATTTTTCTCAGTGTCAATCTGCACTATCTGTGGTTTATTTTTTTTCTTTTCACCACGGATTACACGGATGAACACAGATTAGCATTTCTTTTCTGTGAAAATCTGCACTATCTGTGGTAATTCTTCATTTACATGATTATACGTTTAATTCCTTTTTTCATATCTGCTACATTGAAATTCATTAACAACCCCAGTCTTCGTTTTGATAATTTCAAATAGGTCATAATTTGCGCCTGATGTATCGGGGCTATTTCTTCAACAGCTTTTAATTCAATAATCACAGCATCTTCAACAAGTAAATCAATGCGGTATCCGGCATCCAATTTAACTTCTTCATATACCACCGGTAATGGCTTTTGACGTTCTACCTTAAAACCTTTTTTCAGAAGTTCATATTCCAGGCAAACCTCGTATGCCGATTCCAGCAAACCCGGTCCAAGAGCTGAATGTACTTTGTAAGCCGCCCCAATAACTTCATAAGTAATTTGATTAAGTTTTTCCATAATTATTGTTTTACACCACAGATTAATATTATTCACTCACCACAGATTACACAGATGAACTCAGACTAATTTTTTTCTCTGTGAGAATCTGTGCTATCTGTGGTTATTCTTCCTCCGCCAGTATTTCTTTAAATAAATTCATCAAATCTTCTCCCGGCTCCTGCCCTTTTTCGTGTTTGAAATAGTCGCGAAAAAGCTTTTCCATACTTTGATTCAGGTCGATTTGCTTTTGCCGGCTGCCCACCAAACTCTCTGTATCGGTTACTTCGGGAATAACGGCTACAATGCCGGGATGAACGGCATTCAGTTTTCTTCTTTCCATGGCCGTTAAAAATGTTTCGGTAACCAGCGTCAGTTCAACCAGCGCATCCTGATTTTCAGTCAGCCACAGCAACGCCTCTTCCAATCCTTCGGCACGTTTTCTCAACAACCGTTTTCCTTTGGTCAGTTCAACCTCCCGCACTTTAGCTATTTCGCCCGGTTCCGCTTCAATGATTAAAACATATTTTTGCTGATCGGCCTCGGCGAAACTGTACGACAGCGGGCTGCCTCCATAATAAACCGGACAGGGTTTTTCACCAACGCAGTGCATGCGGTGCAGGTGACCCAACGCGGTGTATTGTATTTGCTTCGGAATATTTTCGGTGTAAACCGCCTGCGCCCCGCCCACATGCAAAATGGGCTTTTCGTCTTGCGGTTCTTCCGGCAGCTCGTCGCCTTTTTTAACCATAAACAGATGCGACACCAGAATATTCACGCCTTTTTCATCACAATATTTATCGGCCAGTTTTTGCCATTTCTCCTGAAGAACAGTTCGCAACTCCTCTTCGCTGTTTTCCTGCCCTAGAAAGATTTTCAACCTGTATTCGTTGGCATAGGAAGTATGTAAAATCCGCAGCGGAATGTTTGTTCCCGGAAGCTGCAATTCCAGGAATCCTTCGTCGCTTTGCAAAACCTTGAGGCCCGAATCCAGTTCAAACGGGGCGACTACCGAATTGGGATAACCGGCAAAGATAATCCCGCACTCCCGGGCCAGCGGGTCGGGCGCCTCGATACGGTCGGGTGAATCGTGATTACCGGCAATGGCAATCACCGGACGTTTTCCTTCGGAAGCCAAACGCTTTAAAGTTTTGTAGAACAGGTCAACCGCTTCGGTAGGCGGATTAAACGTGTCGAATAAATCACCGGCCACCAGCACGGCATCCACCTGTTCGCGTTCAGCTATTTCACAAATTTCCTGCAAAACAGCCTGCTGTTCTTCCATTCGCGAAAAATCATCGAGCCGTTTACCGAGGTGCCAGTCGGAAGTATGGAGTAGTTTCATAGAATTCTATTTATTGTTTTGTCGGTTAAATAATGGGAATTACACAGTTACGAACTCCTCTTTCGATTACATATCCCCTTAATACATTAGTTTCAAACAAATTTAAATAAACCCTTTAAAAATGCAAATGAAAGACAATGTATAAAAATGAAGTTCCGGAACAATCCGACAAATGCCTCAATGCTTTCCGGGAGCTGTAAAATTCATTTATGCTACCTTTTTGCGGACGGAACCACAAACCCCATCACCCCAGTACCGATAAGGCCCACTCCTGCCAGCAGATACCGGATGGATGGAGAGGCAATGAAAAATACCACCGAAACCGAAATCATCAGCCACATCAGGGCAATGGCAAAAGCTTTTTGCCTTTTGGTCATACCTTTGTTTTTCCGGTAGTTCAGAATGTATGGCCCCAGCACCCGGTTTGATACCAGTTTCCGGTAAAGTTTATCTGAACTTCGGATGTAAAGAGCGGCGGTTAGAAGCAAAAACGGTGTGGTAGGCAGCCCGGGGACAAAAATCCCGGTAACACCAAGAATTAAGGAAAGAGTACCAAAAAAAATGTACAACATTTTAACCATAAACCACTCATTTGAACCCTGCCAAAGGCACATTTTCAAAACGAAAGCAAAATTATGCGATAAAGGCAAGCGGCAAAAGAATTTGAGATGAATTTGCAGGACAAACCTGGAAAAGTTGTATTTTATGCGCAAAAATCAATATGTTATGAAACGAACCGTATTACTTATTCTAGTGCGGCACCGCCAGGAAACTGCCGAAAAGGTGCAGAAAATTTTAACCGGCTGGGGCTGCTTCATCAAAACCCGCCTGGGCATTCACGACGGCGTGCTGGAAAACTGCTCCGACAGCGGACTGATTTTTCTCGAACTCACCGGCGACGAAATCAGCAAACACGAGGAAATCACCCGCAAACTCAACCTGGTAAAAGGGGTGGATGCGAAACTGGTGAGTCTGGAGGTGTAAAAAATCAATTTTGTCGGTCACATTTCACCAACTGTTTTACAACACTGCCAATCATAAACTGCAGTGCTTTCGATCGGAATGAAAAATCGTTGAACGTACCGATGATTACGGATTCGGTTTTGGGATGATAGAACATAAAAGCGCCGGTTGCGCCCACGCATCCCCAGCAAACATACTTTTCGGGCAATAGCACCGGAATAGTTTTGAATTTCCAGATGGAATAACCGTAGTTGAAACCGGGAGTGGGTAACCCCATCGGAATATCGTCGTTCAGCATTTGTTGCAGTGTCTCTTTTTTTACCAGCTGATGGTTTAAAAGCGCCTTCATAAACAGCAGGAATTCTTCGGCCGGGGCAACCACGCCACCTCCGGCATAATCGATTTGCGCCAGGCCTTCTACTTTAAAAAGGTCCACATTTTTAATGTACAGCCTGGCAACCGGAAACTCCGAAGGAACTTCAGGTTTTGAAAATCCATGCATCCAGGCATGTTTCATTCCCAGCGGATTGAAAATCAACTCATGCAGCACTTCGTGGTAGGGTTTTCCGGTTACATTTTCTATAATCAGCCCCATCAGGTAGTAGTTGGTGTCGGTGTAAAAATGTTTTTTGCCGGGTTCTGCAACGGGTTTCAGGTTTTCTTTGCCCCACAAAACGGCATCGCGCGGCGAAATAACCTGCGGTTCATTCAGTAGCTTTTCATACAGATTGTAAAAAACATCGTTCAGCCCCGAAGTTTGTTTCAGCAAGTGGCTGATTTTAATCTCGTCGGAATAATCTTTCCCTTTGTACACATGCAGCTTATCCATCAACTCGCGGTCGAGGTATTTCGAAATTTTGTCGTCAAAAGACAATTCTCCTCTGTCGTGCAAAATTCCCGTAATGGTTGCTGTAAACAATTTCCCCACACTCGCCAGATGAAGGGGTTGTTTCGGGTGTGCACCCACATTTCCTGTTTTGCCTTCGGCTAAATTCAGATGAATGTTTAACTTGTCGGAATGTACCAGCAGGTAAGCGCTTTTAACTTTTCCGGAACTTTGTACCTTTTTTCTGAAACGGGCCTCGATGGTTGATTCCACAGTTGCTCTGTCCATAATTTTTTGATTTTTGATTACCAATCACAAAAATATACGAATAATTTCTGTTTTGAAAATTCAAAAATTCAGGAGTTATTGCTCAAATTGCAAAGCCGACCGTGTAAATCTTTTAGAAATTCGAGATTATGTGATTGAAACTTCCTGATTTTTCTTACTGCGTAATAAGAGACAAAAAGACCAAGAGGAGTTGCAACAAGTAAACCGATAACAGATTCTTCAGTGTTTAGAACTTCCACGAATGACTTGTTTTCAAAATAAACATGTATGGATAACACTGTTAATATATAAAGTAAAGGAATTAGAAGCAGATAAAACTTACTAAAATTACCTGTCAACCAGGCAGATAAAAGGGTAATTCGCTCTTCTAACCAGTTTTTAAAAGACTGGTTGTATTTGTTGTTTTGCATTTTATACCATGAAAGTAACCCGGTAACAAGCGAAATTATAGTTATTATTCCAAGAGCAGTATTGTTAATCAAATACATTAAATCATCCTGCCGGTTAATTGATGTGACAATTAAAAATACGATCATCCCAATAGATATTACTACTGAGATGCTCGTAATAATCACAAACTTATTAATCGTTTGCTTGGCTTTTGATTTCAGCAACAGATTTAACTCTTCCATCGATTTCTGGTTGGTTTCAGTATCAATAGTTTTCCAGATTTTTTGTAATTCATTGTTTTCCATGGCTTTATTATTTTATATTCTGTTTCAGGATTTCTTTGGCCCGATTGATTCTCACACCCACATTTGACTTTGATATTCCCATTATTTCAGCTATTTCATCGTAACTCTTTTCTTCCAAATAAAGCAGCATGATTGATTTATCGACTTCATTTAGATTATAGATTGCATTTAAAAGCATTTGCAGAGATTCATTCATTGAAATATCATCGATTATATCTGACTTATCGGGTATTTCAGGGATTGTTTCCCTGTAGTCGATTCGCGACACTTTTTTTACTCTTGAAATTGACGTATTTATGGAAACAGCATAAATCCATGAACCTATACTATTTCTATTTTTGATTTGCGGAAACGATTTCCATAGCTGATAAATGATTTCCTGAAGATTATCTTCCCTGTCGGATTTGTTTTTGAAGTAAACCAAACTGACTTTGTATAATATCCCCTGATATTTTGAGAGTACTTCAAGAAACTCCTCTTTTGTCGATTTCATAAATGAGTTGTTTCTTATAAAGTATCGTTTGACAAAAATTTCTTACATAAAAAACAGAAAACAATTGTAATATGCGATTTCCTGTCGAAAAGCACCAAGGCTTATGCGGGACAGAAAGCTTCAAATAACCACTAAACCCCCAATATTTCGTTCTATTTGTTATCAGATTTCATTTTCATTGTAAAAAAATATACCGATAAAAAGAAAAATAGTATGGCATAACCAGTAACTATTACCAAATGAATCCAAATATCACCCTGTCTCCCAGACAATATGATTCTCGAAAACTCTATTGCATGAGAAAAAGGCAATATCACCGTAATGCTTTTAATAGTTTCGCCGAGGATATTTAAATCCATCCATGCTCCACCAAGTAGTGCACTCGCAATTATGTAAATATTTCCAATGGCCATAATTTGGGCTTCATTACACACAACTCCCAGGAAAATTCCAATAAATACTGAAAACAATATGTAAGGAATGAATGAAACCAGCGTATAAACTATTTTCATTGACACAGGTAGTCCAACAAATACACCAACTATTAAACAAGCAATACCAATAATCAGCGAAAATGGTAAAAGCGGGATGGAATATCCAATTATAAAATCTTTCGGTTTAAGTGGTGAGATAAAAAGTCTGGTTAAAAATGATGTGCTTTTATCTTTTGCAATTAATAGTCCTAAAAACATAGTAATAAACGTAAAACCAAATATGGATATTCCGGGGACGATGCTTACAGGTTTAAAAACTTCTACGGGAACATTTTTTGATATTGTTGAAAACAATAAAATAAAGAAAACCGGTAATAAAACACCTAAAATTAACGACAATGGGTCTCTTAGTATTTCTTTAAAATTCCGTTTGGCAAAATAAACATATTTCATCTTATTTTCTCCTTCTCATTAAGTAATACAAATGCATCCTCCAGCTTTTTGCTATTCGTTTGAATGAGGATTTCTGCAACAGTTCCAATTGCTTTAATTCTTCCTCTTTGTATAATTGCCACTCTGTCCGAAAGGGCTTCTGCTTCTTCCAGGTAATGTGTTGTCAGGATAATTGTGGTTTTTCCTTTAAGTTTTTTAATGTTACCCCATAGTTCTCTGCGAGCGATTACATCCAATCCCAATGTGGGTTCGTCAAGAAATAATATTTCAGGTTCAGTGATTAATGCCATTGCAATACTTAAACGTCGTTGCATTCCTCCGGAAAGTAATTTGGCTTTTTTCTTGCGAACTTCAGAAAGATTAAACAACATTATCATCTCCTGTACTTTGCGCAAATTTTCATTTTTTGGAATGCCATATATACCCGCCATCATTTCAAGATTTTCCTGAACATTCAGGTTTCGCGCAATTGCAGTTTCTTGAGGGGATACATTTATCCTTTGCTTAATGTATTGAGAATCTTTGATTAAATCCTTGTTGAATATTTTAGCATTGCCACTTGAAGGAAGAATCAGACAAGAAAGCATTTTAATAGTAGTAGTCTTCCCTGCTCCATTTAATCCAAGGAGTGAGAATAGTTCTCCCTGTTCAATTGATAGATTTAAATCATCAACTGCGACAAAGTCTCCAAATTTTTTAGTCAAATGTTTTGTTTCTATCATAATCGCTTGATTTTTAGGTCTCCTAATATACACAACATTCCGCAAATTTGATTATTTGCGGATTGTGTGGTGTTTTCCTGTCGAAAAGCACCAAGGTTCATGCGGGTGATAATGTTGATTATCAGCACGTAAACCGCAATTAATTATATACGCTGTTGAATGTTTCAGCACGTTATTATCTAATTCCTTAATATACTCAATCGCGTAATCCAGTACTTTATCAGTCTCATTTCGTAAGTCTGTTTCAGTATTTATTATTACCGAATCAGGAATTATTCCAATATCTTCTACAACATTATCATTCCAATCATTGGTTTTTCGAATTGACAAACGATATTCCCAACCATTCGGAAGTTTACCGATATGGGTATCGGAAAAAACCCCAGATGTTGTATCACCAATCACCTTTACTGAAGGAATCGTTTTCATCATTAGCGTAAACAATTCAGCTGCACTTTGTGTATTTTTATTTGTCAATAGCGCAATCGGTTGATTGGCATATTTACTTTCTGTATCTGGTTTTAATTCCCAATATTCAGGTTCCCGGAATTTATAAATATCATCCGGATTTCTCAATCTCGAAATTGCATAAGTGTGCTTATCTTTCGAAAAGTATTCTGCTAATTCTTTTACAGGCAAAGAATAACCTCCAATATTATCCCTGATATCAATCACATATCCTTTTGCATATTGATATTTTTTTAAAAAAGAGTTTATTGAATTATGAACATCACTTGCCTTATTGCTCATTTCGGTCATATGGATATATGCGATTGAATCTTTTAACCAGCCTGTAGTAAAAACCTTTCGAATACCCATAGGGGGAAGAATTGATTTTACTTGTAATGATTTTTCTGAATCGTTAAGATAATTTCTTTCAATCAGTTTTATTGAAAAATCTTTGGTTGGGACGCGAAAATCAAAGGAAATAAGGTCAAAGTAATTCAATGCTCCCAGTTCAAAACCAGAAAAATATATTTCATTAAATCTATAAACATAACAATGCTTATCGTCAAGCTTTTCCAGAATTTCCTGGAAAATGCCGAAAAGCTCATTATCTGTCGTGTTTTCGTTAACCTTCTCCGAGTAGTAAGCATATTCTTTGTGCCAGTCAAACTCTTTTACGCCGAAAAGCGCATAGTTTTCTTCGAATACATTGAAAAAATAATTAAAGTTCTCCACAGGTTTTCCTTTATCTCTGTTCAGATAAAACCAAACTCCTAAAAGGATAACTGGTATAATCAAGTATATGAGTTGCTTTTGCATTGTTTTAATGTTCAATAACGGTAAATTGGTCGAGTAGTGGCAGATTGCGTGGCTCTTCCTATCAAACCGCTACGCAGTTTGAGCGGGCTACAAACCTCGATATTTACCACATCGCCTGCCATTACTTATACAGAATTAGGCACTGGCGGTTATTGTTCTCAATCAACTTAATAAGTATTTTGAATATTTATCAGAAAAATACTGAAAGGTGATTGCCTTTAGTTTGGCAACTGAAATTTGAGATTAGTTTTTTACTTTACTTTATCATAAACACTCTGTATTGCATCAATAACCAATTTTGGCTCATCCATCTGAATATAATGACCTGATTGAGTTGCTACAATGTGAGTTCCATCAGTAACTTCGTCTGCCAGATTTTGATGGTATGTTTTAAGTTCTTCCCACTGGCTTATATCTACATCTCCTTCTCCTGTGAAGCTTGAGGTTATTACCACAACAGGAACATCAGGAAGGTTTGGCAATGATTTGAATGTAGGGATTGATTTGTTTAAACCCTCAACTGCTTCATCGAAAACAGCCTGGGGCGCCCCTGCATTAATTAAATTTTCAATAGCCGTGGCTGAAAGCGTATCCACAAGTTCTTTAGGGGTAGGATCTATAAAAACCATCCCTGCAATATCATCCGGGTATATCATGGTATAAGCCTGTATATGTAGTCCTCCCATTGAGTGACCTACCATAATATAAGGTGGTTCTATTTTGGCTGCTTCAAGCAGTGCATGAAGCTCATTGGCTATCTGAATTGTTGTTCGCGGTTCGGGTCCTTTCTCTGATTGCCCTAAACCTGCTCTGTCATATAAACATACCTGAGCAAAATCTTTTACATTATTTTGAACTACATCCCAACCAGACATAGTTCCACCGTCCCCAATCCCTGATTCCAAAATGACAGCAGGCTTATTTTGTCCATAACTTATTAGAAATAGTTTATGTCCACCCACATCAAATGTACCTGTGAATTTATAATCAGGCTTGTCATCCTTACTGCATGACAACATTAAGAATGAAAAAAGTGTTACAACTATAATTTTCATTTTAAGAATTAGTTTACAATCGTTATACATTAAGAAAATTTGAAGCGAATGTATATTCTATTTTTGGAAAGAGCAAGTAAAAAGGCATGAAGAAGTCCGTGAGAGTTAGAATGTGACAAATCAGGAATCTTTATTCTGTTTTCGGAATACGCCGGGAGACATACCAGTGCATGATTTAAACAGGTTATAAAACACACTTTTCGATTTATAACCAGCTTCCGTACCTATGGCTTCCATCGAATATTAATTAAAAGTGTGATCCTGCAATAATTGTTTGGCTTCGGCAATACGATATTCATTAATGATTTGAGTTACACTTTTCCCAAATTCCTGATTGATTTTATGTGAAAAATAGCCCTCACTTATGCCTAATTCAGTGGCAAGGTCTAACCTGCTTAATAATGGATTTTTGTACCATTCGTCATTTTCCATCAACTTGATGAACTGCACAACAATCTTTAATTGCTTGTTAGTATGCTCAATTTCAGAGTCTATTGAGAATATTTTTTGATGTTGTATTGGCATCGAGCTTTCTTTTTCTTGCCGACTAATTAACTGATGAATCTCTTTTTGTTCAATAGCAATTTGTAATTTAAAAACACCATAATACAGCACAAACCAAAATAAAATAAAAATCGATTTATTTTCATTGCTGCATGGTCATTCCTCCGCTTGTGCCTAACGTTGTTGTAAGATCATGTGAATATACTTTTACTATATCTGTTATTACTTAGAATCCTCAAATTTGATTTTTTATCCATTTATAAGTAATAGAAAATGCTCAAAAATATACGAATAATTTCTGTTTTGAAATTTTAAAATTTCAGGAGTTAGCTTTAATTCATGTTTTGGTCTTTAATTTTGCGGAATAACTATTTCAAAGTCATTTCTCATCAAGAATCCTTACTTCTGTTCTTTTGTCTCCCTTCAGGGGTGCTGTTAGTATCAATCGGGTGATTTTTTCCATAACCTGTTGATAGAATTCTATTCCGGGATATTCCTTTTGAAACTAAATAATTTTTAACTGTTTTTGCCCTTGCTTCTGATAATTTAAGATTTGCTTCATCATATGCAATATTATCCGTATATCCAGCTATTCAAGATACCACAAAGTTGATACGGGTTACAAGCTTTCAAACTTTTTAAAATTAGAAATGAATTTTATAACAAATATCGAATAAAGCTCCCATTACATTTCCTTTTTCAATGGCGCTGGTCGATTCGTTGTAAAAATACCCCGACTCTCCGGTGTAAAGGCCAATGTTCAGTCCTTTTAATGCAATTTCGTGAGAAACTCTTTTACGGTTTACCCGGTAGCTGACCGTGAGGTCTCCACTTATAAAAGGGTCGTATTGTTTGCTGAAAGCTTTAGAATCATCCATTTTTATTTCGTGGCTGATTTCTGAAAGTTCTTTATCGATAGGCGTATAACGTTCTCCTCCCTGACAAGTTAACCTTAAATTCAGGCCAAAACGGTTATTTTTACTTCGTCCGGCAAGCCATTCCTTTCCCCACACGCCATTAAAGCTAAATCCACGGTCGTACCGGGTACTGCGCCAAATCTTATCTCCATCCATGTACTCCGATTTAAAAACAGACCCGGAGAGCATATAATAAGAGCCTTTTTTGAGATAGCGTTCCAGCGTAACATCAATTCCGTAATTCCTCCCTTTTCCTGCGTTGACCAAAATTTTATCGAGGTAATAATCATTGAGGTTCAGCACTGAAAAAGAACTATTGTCTTCTACCGGAACATCAAACAAATATTGGTAGTACGGCTCAACTTTCAGGTGAAGGACATCGGAAATATGCCAATCGTAACCCAGGTTAAAATGATGCGCTTTTGCCAAGTCCAACTCTTTATTACCAGGCTGGTTTGTTGTTGTGTCAACCACATAGTAAAAGTCCAGTCGCTCGCGTCTGCTGTTTAAACCATAAGCCACTGAAAAAGATTGATCTGGTCTGAAATTCCACTTCATACTTAACCGTGGTTCTGTGTTAAAATTATTATTCAGATTAAAATACTGAGCATTAAGTCCTGTACTCACAGAGAATTTCGGAGACAACTCAAAAACCGAATGGGACCAGACCGAAACCTGCAAATTGTTCCCTAAACCTTTGGCCACATTTTCCATTGGCATGTTTAGTCCGTAATTGGGCGTAACATTGTAATTCAAATCATAAATCATTTCTGTTGCCGTAATCCCTGTTCGGTTAATGTGGCGTGAGCTAAATTTCTTGTTGATGTATGAATTCAGCACGATGTTCCAGTTTTTGTTGGTAATATCAACCACCTGTACATGAGAATCCAGCGAATCCACTTGCCCAACATCCTGAAGAATTCCACTGTAAGTACCTGCAAGTACTGTTTTTATATTGGTGTTATCATTCAGGTTGAATTTATGTGTAATTCCACCACTGGCCTTTTCCAGTGTTGTTTTCACATCCTGCCGGTCGGCAAAAGATTCCCAGTCTTCTTTGTCAAGCGGAGCAACATTATTTTTGTCGGTCAGCCCGAGTCCCCAAATTGAAAATGTACCGGCTTTTTTCGTTGGTAAATTTAATTTGAATGAAAGGTCCTGATATTTCAGGTTAACATCGGCAACCAGGCCGGTTAGCGAATACCGGTAATTAAAAATATAAGAGCTATTCTGCTTTTTGCTCAATGGCCCTTCTGAAGCGAAATCAATTCCAATCAAACTTACCTGAAACGTATTTTGATGCGTTTGGTTGTTTCCGTTACGCATTTGCATATCAAATGCCCCTGAAAGCGCATTGCTGTATTCTGCCGGAAATGCCCCGTTAAAAAAATCGGAATTTCCCATCACCTGGCTGCTCAATGCCGAGTAAACCCCGCCTCCCAACGAAATCATGTCGGCAAAATGTGTTGGGTTCGGAATTTCAACGCCTTCCAAACGCCACTGGGTATATTGCGGCGCATTGCCACGGATGGAAAGCGCATTGCTCGAAATTCCCCCCGTCCCGGATACCCCGGCGAAAGAAGTTACCAAACGGGCAGGGTCGTTAAATGCACCGGCAAAACGATTGGCTTCTTCCACGCTCAACATGCGACCCTCCGCCAAAGCCATTGGGTTTACGGCACGTTCCTTATTTATTTGTGGTCGAACTGTTATTTCCCCAACCGATTGAGAACTCTCTTTTAACGGAACTTCAACTGATGCTTCTCTTGCCGAGGTCAGCAATATTTCCCGGTAAATGTAGGATTGATACCCAACAAAGGAAACTTTTATATTGGCATACCCCAGTGGAACTCCACGAATAACAAAATATCCCAGACTATCGGAGATAGTTCCTACCGAAGGGTTCTCCAACAGGGAAATATTTGCAAATTCCACAGGTTGCCCTGTTTCCACATCGTAAACCTTTCCGCGTATGGTTTGGGTAAGGCCGGTGTCTTTTGTTCCCGGTTTTTCCTTTCTCGGGGTCAGGATAATATGGTAGCCATTAATTTTGTAAGTGAGCCCGGTGTCTTTCAAAATTTCTTCCAGCGCTTTTTCAAGGCTCACATCTTTTAATGAAAGGTTGATTTTTTGCTTCTCATCAGTTTCCGATTTTTTGTACGCTATGCTGTAGTTGGTTTGCCTTTCAATTTCGTTAAAGGCGTCTCTTAGTGAAATATTCTTTTTTTGAATTTTTATGCGTTTTTCCTGTGCCATCGACTGCTTCGGGAAAGCAAACAGAAAAACTGAAAGAGTAAGAAATACTGTCGTTAAATTTTTTAGGTTCATTCTATTACATTTGTGTTGTTGATACTATTTCCCCTTCAATATAATTTGTCCACTTTTCACGGAATAGGAAAAGTCGCCGGCCATATCTGATAAAACCTGAACTATTTGCTCAGGGGTTTCTTCCCGTTCAAATTTTATGGTATAACGTTCGGTTGACAAGTCAATTGACTTATCTGCATCGAAAGAAATATTAAAATGCCGTCCGAGTGTTTGCAATATTTCGCCCAGCGTGGCTTCCGAAAATATTAGGTTTCCGCTTTTCCAATCCGGAATGTCTTCGGGACTTATTTTTGCCACTTTCAAGGTTGAAGTTTCGCTGTTGTAAACCAATTGTTCATTCGGCGTTAATTGTTGTTTTTGATTTTTTATGGTTTGAACTTCTATTTTCCCTTCTTGCAAAGTAGCTACTGTCTGGTGTTCATTCGGATAGGCTTTTAGATTGAATTTTGTCCCCAGAACTTTTACAGCCAGGTTCTTTGTTTCGACCACAAAAGGCTTCGATTGGTTTTTCGTTACCGAGAAAAATGCTTCCCCTTTTAAGCCAACCGAACGTATCTTCTGATTGAATTCTGATGGATATTTTAAAGAACTTCCCGCATTGAGCCAAACCTCTGTTTGGTCGGGCAATGTTACTTGCTTCGTTTCTCCGTAAGCAGCCGAAGCCTCAATCATTTTCGGATGATTATGATGTTGCAGGTAAAACCAACTTCCGCTTATTCCGATGAGAAGAATAAAAACGGCTGCCACTCTTGAGAAAACTTTTAACCGGACGCTCTTCTTCTTCGGCGAATGAATACCGATTTTTGTATTCACCCGTTTTAAAGCATCAAACGTGGTCGCATCTTTTCCTGTGTTTATTGAATCCCAATACTCTTTTGAGGCTTGCTCCAGTTCCTCCGTTGTCGGATTTTTTGCCAGCCACTGCTGAACTTTCTCTTCCGTTTCCAAAGCATACCGGTCGCGCAAGTAGAGCCGTAACATTTCGGCTGCATCTGTTTTTTTATCCGATTTCATATCACTGATTCTTAAAATTTTAATAGAACTTTTCCACCCGATTCCGGTTTCCAGGTTCTATCACTTTGGTCATATTGATACTCAATACCCACTTTTATTTTTGTCTTTTCGTTGGAATCGTATTGCAGTCCCGTCCCGAAATTAGTTGTCGGGAAAAAAGTACGCATGTTAAAAGTCGGGTCAGAACTGTTCCCGGGCGTAACGTATTGCCCCCATGTTTGAAATTGCAGCTTGTTTGTAATGGCGTAATGCAACAGGAAGTTACTACCTAAAACAACTTGTTTGGTTGACAAAAGATAACCGTACTGTGCGCTAATAAAAGCGCCGTAATCTAAAACCAATCTGTTTGTTATATTGAAGCTTCTCAAGGTCCCGCCAAAATTTTGATAATCGACCAGTCCTGAAAACATTGGCATGGACAAAGAGAGCGAGTTTTCTGACAGGATATTTAAATATTTCAACCGACGATTAAAATTGAAACTTGCTATTTTCCTGTCATTTGAAATGCCGTGCAGGCTTTCATCATTATTCCATAGTTCCGGCAGTACCAGTTGCGGAGCAGGTTGAACCGGTTGCAGTTGCAAATCCCCTTTGTCCCGCATTGAATGGGGAACAGAAATTGTATCTTTCTGAAGATCCTGCCCTTTTACTTGAAATACAGAAAAACACAGAATTACCAGAAAAATTATCCATAAATGCTTATGCTGCATATTTGTCATTTTATAAGGAGTACAATTAAGTCGTCAGAAACTCAATAAAAAATCTAATTTTTACTAAAAAAACTTTATTGTTGTTTTATGGAGCAACTCCGCCTTTGCACTCTGGGTTGGAAAATCTACCTTCGCCTTTTTATGGCAAAAATCAACCACTCCATATTATCAGCATTGCAGAAAGGTAATCATCCGGCGTTCGAGAAAGTCTTTAAATTCTATTATGCGAAGGTCAGAACTTTTATTTTTGGTTATGTCAAAACAATGGCCGACGCTGATGAACTGGCGGAAGAGATTTTTGTCGGCTTATGGCTAAATCACAAAAGTATCGACCCTGTAAAGTCATTCGATTCGTATTTATACACCATTGCCAAAAACAAAGCTCTTAATTTTCTGAAAAGAAAATACGCAACCAAAATCATTATTGAGATGCAGGCTCCCCCAACTTTTTCATATAGCCCGGAAGAAGAATATATCGCTTTGGAAAAAGCACTTTTAATTGAAATGATTGTTGAAAAGATGCCTGCTCAACGAAAGAAAGTCTATCAGCTTCGGCAACAAGGTCTGACCAACGATGAAATTGCCCAGGAATTAGAAACCACCAAACGGAATGTGGAAAGCCAGGTTAGCCTGGCATTAAAAGAAATACGCAGTGTATTCAAACACTATCTTATCGTTTTTGCTTAGGACAGCTTTATTAACTTTTATTTCAATTATTCTCAAACCCTTCAAGTTGATAGATGGGTTGGAAATAATGCAGAGAGAAATAATTGAAATAATCTTTATTTCTCCTGTTATCATTTCCATAACCTGAAAATTTTCCGATTTTTGCAGCTTTATTTTAAAATCGGCGAAAAAATTAAACAGGGAGAATGACAGACATCAAAAAGCAAATGGGATTCGACAACGAAAAATACCTTCAGGAGCAAACAGCGGCTATTCTGGAAAGAGTAAATCGGTTTAACCACCGGTTATACCTGGAGTTTGGCGGAAAAATCCTTTATGATTTCCATGCTGCCCGCGTTCTTCCGGGATTCGACCCCAATGTAAAAATGCGCCTGCTGCAAAAGCTGAAAGACAAAACCGATGTCATTCTTTGTATCCATGCCGGCGATATTGAACGCAAAAAGATGCGGGCCGATTTTGGCATTACCTACGATGTGGATGCGCTGAAAACCATCGACGATTTCAGGGAATGGGGAATTGAAATTACAGCCGTAGTCATTACACGATACCAAAACCAGCCACCGGCCAAAGCATTCAAAAACAAGCTGGAAATGCGGGGAATTAAAGTGTATTTACACTATCCCACCAAAGGATATCCCACCGATATTGACCTGATTGTAAGCGATAAAGGTTACGGGGCTAACGATTACATTGAAGTCACCAAACCCATTGTGGTGGTTACCGGACCGGGACCGGGAAGCGGCAAACTGGCCACCTGCCTCAGCAACCTGTATCACGAATATAAAAAAGGAATAAAAGCCGGTTATGCCAAGTTTGAAACCTTTCCAATCTGGGACTTACCGGTTGACCATAAGGTAAATGTTGCCTACGAAGCGGCAACAGTTGACCTGAACGACAAAGTGCTGATAGATGAACATCACCTGGAAGCCTACAACGAAGAAGTGGTTAACTATAACCGCGACATTGAAGCATTTAACCTGCTGAAAAAGATTATTGAAAAAATAACCGGTGGAAAGTCAATGTACCAATCACCTACCGATATGGGCGTAAACCGTGCCAGCGCAGGCATTGTAAACCACCGGATAATTGAAGAAGCCTCCGAACAGGAAATTATTCGCAGGTATTTCAGGTATGCCGTGGAGTATGCCATGGGACTGGCGGATAAGAGTACAATTGAGCGAATCACAAGCCTAATGGAAAAGGTTGGATTAAAGCCCGAAGACCGGAAAGTAGTACTGCCTGCCCGCGAAGCAGCCAAAAATGCCGAAGCAACCGGAAAAGGCAACCAGGGAATTTATTGCGGTGCATCCGTTAAACTGCCCGACGGAACCATCATCACCGGGAAAAACTCACCGTTAATGCACGCATCGTCGAGTCTGGTACTAAACGCCACCAAGCACCTGGCCGGATTGCCCGACGAGATGTTTCTCATTCCGCAAAGTATTATCGATTCGGTTACCCATTTGAAAAAAAATATTCTTAATGGGAAAATGACCAGTCTGGATTTGGATGAAACGCTGATTGCACTATCCATCAGCGCGTTATCAAATCCGGCAGGGCAAATGGCGCTGGAAAAACTGAAGTATTTGGAGGATTGTGAAGTGCACCTTACCCATATTCCCACTCCGGGAGATGAAGCTGGTTTACGAAAACTGAAAGTCAATCTCACCTGCGATCCGGAATATTCCAGCAAAAGCCTGTTTATGAGTTAAAAACAGAACCACTCCTTCAGCAAAGAGTGGTTCTTCTTATCAAAAATAATCTATGGAAATTTATTTACCAGGCCAATTCCCAGGCCTTTCTATATTTCTTATCAATTCATGCTCTTTTAAAATTACTTTTTCACCAAATCTGATAATAATTCGTAACCTTTAAATTCATTTAAACTTTCAGCATACTGCTGAAATTTAGACCGGCTGTTTTCAAGTACTTTCATCCGTTCCCAGTCATTCAGAGCACCGTTTTCATCTCCAAGTTCGTAGCGGCAAATTCCTCTGAACATGAGCAATGATTCATCTTTTGGCAAATACCTAATGCCGGCATTAAAATGCTTGATTGCTTTTTCCGGCTTACGAAGAACCAGCAACTGCCTGCTGCCTTTATCAAAATGTATTTTTGCTTTCTCCGGGAAATCAGCAGCTTTCAGTTCCTTGAATTCATTCCATTTAAAAACAATGCTTACTTCTGATCGCATTGGAACAACATTGTTGTTGATTCTTCCAGGTATCCACATGCCGCTGGTTTTCTCTAACAGGCTGATAACATGGGCATCAATTTCAGGCGACAGGCTGTTAATTACGTAAAATGCAGTCAGTTTCCCTTCAGGAGTAACCACAAATTCAACAACCTCAGTACCTTCTACTCTTTGTTTAATGCATTCATCGGGATAACAGGCACAACCCCGAAGATAATCATTCAAAGAAGTACAGGTTTTGCCCTGTGTGAGCATTTCAAAATTTTTCCCGTTAAATTCGGGCTGGATCAATTCTTCCTGGCCCCATGCCATGGCGGAAAATACCAGGCACATTGTAAATAAAAAAATTGTTTTCATGGCTTTAAAATTTTTTGTTAAACAATTGAACTTTTTTTATATCTCAAAGTTCCGGCAAAAAGCCATACAACACATAGCACTTATTTGGCAATAAGTTTAACCATTTTGTAAACCGTTAAAATTATTCTTCAGGAATTGAAATTATTTGTCAGAATATGTTTTTGGAAGAAATTTGTAACTTTAATTCAGCTAAAACTCATACAAATCATTTTCAACAAGCCATTGCTTTACCCGCTCTTTTAAAACCTGGTTTTTATATTCTACTACAGCGACTACCTTCTGAAATTCAGCTTCATGCCTTATGTTTTCAAAAAGAGGATCTACTTTTAATAAATTTCCGAAATATTCAGCCATGCTGTATTCCGCTGAATTAAATTCGTACAAGTACTTATAAGCAGAGTCCCTTTCATTCCGGAAAGCATAAACAGCAGCAAGGTCATAATACCTTATTTTCCAATATGGCCGTTGTTCCTGAAGTACATCTGTGGTATATTTTAACTGCAAATCAAAACACTGATTTGCCATGTCGTAATTACCAGTCATCCAATAAAGATAGCCAAGCCTGTGCGTAATATGATGCATTAATCCTTCCCGGTTTCCAAGGATTTTTTTTATGCGAAGAAAATAATATAAAGCCTTTTCATAATCTCCGGCAGCCTGTTTACAATAAGCAAGATTCTCTAAAGCATAAGTGCTGCTACTATCCGCTAAATAAATCTTCAACAGATCCTGTTCAAGCTTTTTATCCCATTTCTGCAGTGAAAAAGCCTTTGATACCTTAAAGAAGACATAACTTAAACTATCATTATTCAGGTCAATAACTTTTCTGCAATAAAATTCAGCTATTTCATAAAAACCAATTCTCAGATAAACAGTACCTATGTTCCTGATAATATTTATCTTTTCTTTCGAATTACAAAAAATCAATGCTTTATGATAATCCTTCAGTTGTTGAAGCCAGTCATCTCTTTCGGAATGGCCCCTTCTCAGATAAGACATCCAATCGCTGGGATTTAATTCAATTGCCTTGTCAAAATCATTTCTTGCCTCCTCATATTGATTCTGGTAGGCATAAACATCTCCACGGCAGCGATATGCTTCAGCTAAAGTTTTATCGTAGTGAATTGCTTTATTGGCATAAAAAAGGGCTGAATCCATTGGATCATCATCAAAAAACTTTCTCCACCAGTTATAATTAAAATAAAGACTTGATATTCCGACATATGCCGGAGCAAAACAAGAATCAAGTTGTATTGCATTTCGCAATAAATTTCCTGCTTTATAAAAAAGAAGGGTATCTCCTGACAATTCAAAATTCCACACCAAATCTCTTGCCTGATTGTAATAATCATAAGCAGTAAGGTTTAGTGTTGAAAATTTTTCAATCAGAAACTTTTCCCTGGGGGTTATTGTTGCCCCTGCTTTTTCAGCAATCAGACCTGCAACTTCACTGTAAATTTTAAATATTTCTTCTTTTTCCCGGTGAAACCTTTCGTTCCAGACAATCTGCCTGTTGTCTCCTCTCATCAGGCAGGCATAAATCAATATATCCTGACCTTCAATAAGATATGTCAGTTTTAAAAAATAGCCTGCTGACGGATTACGCATAAAATCTTGCCCGGTTATAACAGAATCCACTTCATATACCACAAGGTCATGTATGGTAGAAAGATGATTTATGATATCGGCACGGGCGCCCCTTCCCTGGTAACTGAATTCAGGATGGCCAAGATACTCAACCGGTAATACTGCCACCGATTTTTCGAGTGGAATTTCTTTCTTAAACCAGTTGCCATTAATAATAACCAGGGCAATAATAGCAATAATGACAAATGGTATGAAGTAGGCATAAAGTGGAAACCTTTTTTTGCAGAGTTCCTTCGCGTCAGAATCTTCTGAATCTGGAGCCGGATTATTTCCAGATTTTTTTCTGTATTCCCCGGGTGAAACTCCATAAAACTCATGAAAACACTTATTGAAATAAGTAGCACTGCCAAAACCCACTTTGTATGCTATTTCCGAAACCGATAAATTTTCATTCTGAAGAAGCTCTTTTGATTTTTCCAGGCGCTTTTCGCGAATAAACTGACTAATTGTTTTGTTGTATTTGTCTTTTATTTTTCGGTGCAATGCAGAATAGCTTATTCCCAATTGAACAGCAAGTTCTTCGGGACCGAAATGCTCATTTTGCAGGTTGGCATTTACAATTTCCGTCAATCTATGGGTAAAATCATTTTCCACCGGAAGATTTTTAAAGTTTTGTTGTTTTTGATCTAAATAAAATTACGGATTTTTTATTTATAAATCAACGTATTACATATTTAAGTTAAAATCTCATTTTCAATTACAACGATGGGGTCTTCTGAATGAAACTTATCCAGGTTATTCCCACCATCAATTTATATTCGGAGATTTTTTGCTTTATTTGTACTTCAAACAATTACATTTTTGTAATGCCTGAAATCATTAGTATGAAAAATCTGATTACAATATTTCTTCTTTTTGTTACTCTGGGATTAACAGCCCAAAACCGTGAAAAAGCATTTGAAATCAACGAAAAACTGGGGCGTGGTATCAATTACGGTAATATGTTTGAAGCGCCTTCGGAAACGGCCTGGGGCAACCCATGGAAACCGGAATATGCCGGCATAATTTCCGGACTGGGATTTAACCATGTGCGCATTCCCATTCGCTGGGAACCCACCGACCGAAGCCTGGCAACTCCTCCTTATACCATTTATTCTACTTTTTTAAATCGCATAAAACAAGTAGTTGATTCGGCTCTCAACAATGGATTGTACGCCATCATTAACATGCACCACCACGAGGCATTGTATGAAAATCCGGAGGCGCAAAAAGACCGGTTTGTTGCCCAGTGGAAACATATTTCAGAATTCTTTAAGAACTATCCCGACAGTTTGCTGTTCGAACTGATGAACGAACCTCATGGAAATTTAACGCCCGAAAAATGGAATGAATTTTACCCGGAAGTACTGGATAGCATAAGAATTGATAATCCTGAACGAATTGTTTTGATTGGCACTCCGGAATACGGCGGATTGGGTGGCCTTCCTTACCTTGAAATTCCTGACGACGAAAATATCATTCTTACCGTTCACTATTACAACCCTTTTCAGTTTACGCACCAGGGAGCCGAGTGGTCGGGCGAACAATCGCAGGAGTGGCTGGGAACCGAGTGGCTCGATACCGAAACCGAACGGGAAGTGATGCGCCAGGAATTTGCCCCGTTGAAAGCTTATGAAATCCAGCACAATATTCCGGTTCATATTGGCGAATTTGGCGCTTACGATAAAGCCGGCATGAAATCGCGGGTACGCTGGACCACCTTTTTGTCGGGTTACCTGGAAGAACTGGGCTGGAGCTGGGCATACTGGGAATTCAGCGCCGGATTTGGCATTTACAACCCTTCAAACAATTCGTTTTACAACGAACTGGTGGATGCCCTTCTCCACAACGAAATGCCTGAACCGGGACGCTATGTGGGTACTCCGGTTTATACTTCCAATTTTCAAACCGGCAACGACGGCTGGAGTTTAAACGCCCAGCAGGGTGCTTCGGCACAATTAACGCGGGCGAATAATACATTAAATATCGGCATTTCAAATCCGGGAACGGCCGGTTGGCATGTGCAGCTCCAACGAGGCAACATTTCGCTTCAGGCAGGAAAAAAGTACCGTTGTTCGTTTAAAGCCAAAGCCGATGCCACCCGAAGCATGACTTCGTACATCGGTATGTCGGGAGACCCGTGGTCGGCATACAGCGGTCACAACGGTGTAACCCTGGCCGATACCTTTGCCGTTTATACCTTTATTTTTGATGCGAATACAACCGACAATACCGCTCGTATGGTTTTCGACATAGGAAACTCCGACATCAACATTTCTGTAACCGATATTAAAATTGAAGAAGTTACGTTTCAGCCGCCAACCGGTGTTTTTGAAATGGAACAACCACACCTGAATATTTATCCGAATCCGGTTAAAAACCGGTTGTTCTTTTCACATACCGGTGAATTTAACAGAGTAGCCGTTTTCAATATCCAGGGCCGGCCAGTGTTGGAAAACCCCGTTCGGGAAACTGATAATAACCTGGATGTTTCAGCACTTCAGTCGGGTATCTATTTGATTCGTTTTTCGGGAAAAGATAAAACAGTGACAAAAAAGTTTATAAAACGATAAATTAATTTTTCAGCACGCGGTAATTCCGGTATTCGAACAGCCGCATCCCGAAAGTTTTTTCGATAAAATGAAGCAGGCGGTATTTGGGTTTCATTCTGATTTTGCTCAAATCCACATCCACCTGCCAGTTGAGGCGTTGAATTCGTTCTTTCATAACAGCCGGATGCGTGCCTTCAAACTTTGCCAGCATATCGTAATTTCCGCTGTAATTGAACTCCTGTTCCCCTGCTTTTTTACGCGCTTCGGCTTCTGAAATACCATCGTAAAATTTACGCACCTCGTCCATTTTTTCCTGCATAAAACGCGGATGCCGAACCCAGCCATAGTGATAAATCTCAGCATCCACAGAAACCACATTCAGTTTCTGTCCGTTTTTTCGGAATCCCTGGGCATCGCGGTAGGAGCGAATGGTTTTATCGTTACGAATGACTCGAATTTCATTGCGGTACCACTTGCGGGAAACCGCCACATAATCATACGTTCCGTAAAAATGTTTGTACCTGAACAGCAGGCCTTCCACTTCTTTGCGGTTCAAATTATCGTGCATGGCATTTTTTATGGCAGGCAGGTACTTTTCGTGCACCACTTCATCGCCCTGAATGTAAAAGCACCAGTCGTAATCCGGCGGAATGGCATCAAAAGCCTTGTTGGTTTCGGCGGCGTAAACTTCCCCACCCTTTTGCAGGGTTTCATCCCAAACTGTTTCTGTAACCGTGATTTTCCCCAGACTTATTTTTTCTATGATTTCGCGTGTTTTGTCGTCCGAATTTCCAACGGCCACCACAAAATGGTCGCAAACCGGCAGAATGGATGTAATGGCTTCAACTATCGGAAAGTCAAACTTTTCAGCATTTCGAATAAAAGTGAATCCGCAAACCTTCATTGTTCATTTTTTTTGTTCCGATTCCAAAAAACCAGGGCAAATTCCACAGCAGAGATCAGCATCAAACCATAACCCATCAGCTCCATTCCCTCTTCTGTGGCCGCTTTGGCCATCCTGTAATTGCTTTCATCGTACATCAGAAGCCAGAATTTAGACCGTCCCATTAACCGGCTAAAAACATAAGTAATGAGAAACCCTGCAAAAAACCAGGCCGAAGCGGGCTGTGCAAAAAATTCCTGCGTAGCGCTTTTCAACTTCTTAAAATCGCGCCATACCATCCAAAGCGCCGTCATCAGCACCAGCAATGCCGGCCAGAACCACCAGGAAATGATAAAATTCAATTCGCGGATAAGTCCGATGAGCAAAAACAACGCAACCAGGTTGGAAACCGGCTGAACCGGCTGGTACCGCTTTCCTAATAACAGATAAAAAACCACCAGAACCAAAAGAATAAATTCCTGTGAAAACTCAGTCCGGCTGATTTCACCAAAATACCCGTCTTCCATCGGATACAATGCATCGAACCGGATGGCTTCAGCCAATGCATAAATAAACATAGAATAAATTATTACCCTGATGGCAATAAAAAGTGGTGTATAGTTCCTCATAGTTCAATTTTAAATGAGCTAAATTACATTTTTCAACAAAAAAAAAGAATTATCCCTGTTGTAAAGTTTCATCAGCAATTCACATTAATAGTGGCTGAATGGCATACGCGAAAGCATCGTTTTCGTTTGAAGGTACAGAATCAAACCTGTTTTTAATTTCCGGGGGTGCATTTTCTGTTAAAAACGAATGGGCGGTGAAATGCAGAAGGTCCAGGTCGTTGTAATCGTTGCCAATGCCAAATGTTTCGGCCTGTTTGATACCAAGCAACCGGCATAAATGGTCCACACCGTGCCCTTTGGAAACTTCGCGATGAAAAACTTCCACCCAGATGTACCCTTCAGTAACCGGAGAGGAGGAACGGATTACCCTGATTTCATCCGACTGGGATTCAATTTCACTCTTCAGTTTTTCAAATTGTTCCTCGTTCTCAGGAATTATCAGCATAAACTGGCACAAACCATTTTCCAGCTCCCTGCCTGTTGGCAGTTGTTCCGAAAATGAATTATGAAAGGAGAAATACCGGTTAAACTCCTCGCATTCCTGCTCACCTTTATGAAACCAAAGACGATGATTTTCAGGCGCTTCATCAAATGCATAAAAACTGTAATCCCTTCCTCTGAAAAATCCGATAAGTCTGTTTGACAATTCGCTGCTGATGTTTTTATGATAGATATGCTTTTTTTGCGTCCAGTTGTAAATGCCTGCACCGGATGAATAAACAATGTAATCGAACGGTACCTCGTCGGGAATTACTTCCATTACCTTTCGCAGATTCCTGCCGGTGGCCACTACCCTCAAAATGTTTCTTTCGCCCAAAAGGCTGAGAGCTTTTAAATTTTCTTCGCTTATGGAGCAGTCGTTTTTTAAAAACGTCCCATCCAAATCGGTGGCAACAAGTTTAATATTCTTCCAATTCATACCGTCAAAAATAATATTTTCAGTTAACTTCGTTCATGCTTCCATTCCTCTTTCATTTTTTGTAAAATTGTGGATTGCAAACAATAACTGCTTAAAATAATAACCATGAATCGTTTTTTAACTATTTCCATTGCGCTCCTCACTGCAGGTGCGGGTATTTTTGGATGTGCTCCGCAAAAAGATGAAACACAACCTCCCAACATCATTTACATCATGAGCGACGATCACGCCTATCAGGCAATCAGCGCTTACGGAGGTTTTCTGGCTGAACTGGCGCCCACTCCCAACATCGACCGGCTGGCTAACGAGGGTGCTATTTTTACACGTGCCACGGTTACCAACTCAATCTGCGCTCCCAGCCGGGCTGTTTTGCTTACCGGTAAGCACAGTTTTGTAAACGGAAAAGTAGATAACGTGCAGCCATTCAACTGGGACCAGGACAACTTCCCGAAACTGATGCAGGCCAACGGTTACCAAACCGCAATGATTGGAAAGATCCACCTCGACGGAATTCCGCAGGGATTCGATTTTTCCATGGTTTTGCCCGGACAGGGGCATTACTACAATCCCGATTTTCTTATTGAAGGAGAACGGGTGCGAATTGAAGGCCACTGCACCGAAATCATCACCGAAACCACCCTCGACTGGTTGAAAAACAAACGCGACCCGAATAAACCATTTTGTTTGCTTTACCACCAAAAAGCGCCCCACCGGAACTGGCAGCCAGCACCCAAATACCTGACCCTTTTTGATGATATAACTTTCGATCCCCCTGCCAACTATTTCGATGATTACGAAGGCCGGGGCACAGCAGCCAAAGAACAGGAAATGGAGATTCACGGTCATGCCATGTGGGGCCACGATTTCAAAATGGTGGTTGACCCCAATGGTGATAGTACAGGATTTCATCGTGAATTCAATCGCTTCAATGAAAAACAGCGCCAGGACTGGCTTGCTGCCTATACCCCAAAAAACGAAACATTTAAGGCAAAATACGCCACTCTTTCTGATGAAGAAATTGCCTTGTGGAAATTCAACCGCTACATTAAAGATTACCTGCGTACAATCAGGTCGGTTGACGATGGCGTGGGCGCAGTGCTCGATTACCTCGAAGAAGCCGGTTTGACTGAAAATACCATCGTGATTTACACTTCCGACCAGGGCTTTTATTTGGGCGAGCATGGCTGGTTCGACAAACGGTTTATGTACGAAGAATCTTTCCGGACACCACTTCTGATTCGTTATCCCAAAGAAATTCAACCGGGAACAGTAATCGACGATTTGGTGCAGAACTTAGATTTTGCACCCACATTTCTTAACTATGCCGAAATTGAAGTACCCGAAGAAATGCAGGGAGAATCGTTTCGCAAACTGGTGGCCGGCAAGACTGGTGAATGGCGCGATGCGGTTTATTATACCTATTATGAATACCCTTCGGTACACATGGTAAAACGGCACTACGGCGTGGCTACCGACCGCTATAAACTCATGCACTTCTATTACGACATCGACGAGTGGGAAATGTACGATTTGGAAACAGACCCCATGGAAATGCAAAACATTTACGACGACCCGGATTATGCCGACGTTCGGGAAATGCTGCACGAAAGACTGGAAGAATTACGCGAATATTACGGCGACAGTGATGAATTGAACGACCATTTCCTGAAAGCCTACCTCGACCACCAGGCCGGAAGGTAAACAGATCTTCGTTCTAAAAAAACTTTAAAGGTTTCAGGAACCTTCAATGTTTAAATTAATATTAAATGAAATAACATCAAAAAAAGCGGCATGAATTTTTTCAAAACCAGCTTACTTGCAAGTGCATGCACTCTATTGACAGCAGCATCTTGCAAAAGTCCGAAACCGGAAGAAACAACCGAACAACCCAATTTTATAGTCATTTTTGCCGATGACCTTGGATACGGCGATTTGGGCATTTTCGGGCATCCCACCATTAAAACGCCCCACCTGGATAAAATGGCTGCAGAAGGACAAAAATGGACCAGTTTTTATGTAGCCGCACCGGTTTGTACACCCAGTCGTGCCGGCCTTCTCACAGGAAGACTGCCAATACGGTCAGGTATGTGCAGCGACAAACGGCGGGTACTGTTCCCCGATTCCAACGGCGGATTACCCCAGAGCGAAATCACCATTGCCAAAGCATTGAAAGGAAACGGTTACGCTACTGCAGCTGTCGGGAAATGGCATCTCGGGCACAAATCACCACACCTGCCAACCGACCACGGATTCGACAGTTATTTTGGAATTCCTTACTCCAACGACATGGACAAAGTGGAAAAAACCGACCACTTTACGCTGGCGGATAATGAACGGTATCAGGCTTACAATGTGCCGCTGTTGCGCGACAAGGAAATCATTGAACGACCTGCTGATCAACGGACTATTACAAAACGATATACCGAAGAAGCAGTGTCCAAAATTAAAGACCTGAAAGACGGCCCGTTTTTTATTTATCTGGCACATTCGCTTCCTCACATTCCGCTTTTCCGTTCCGAAGAATTCAAAGACGTTTCGCTTGCCGGATTTTATGGGGATGTGATTGAAGAAATCGACTGGTCGGTGGGACAAATTCTGAAAACTTTAAAAGAAGAAGGAATCGATGAAAATACACTGGTGGTTTTTACCTCCGACAACGGCCCGTGGCATACATTTAAAACACATGGCGGAACAGCAGGATTGCTGCGCGGTGCAAAAGGCGGAACATTTGAAGGCGGTATGCGTGAACCCACTGTTTTCCGATGGCCGGGAAAATTAAAAGAAGGAGTGGTAATGGATATGGCAACCACAATGGATTTGCTGCCAACATTCTGCAGATTGTCAGGCACTGAACTTCCAAACGACAGGGTTTACGACGGGGTTGATATTTCGCCGCTCATGTTTGGAACAGGAAAAAGTGAACGTGAGGTAGTTTTTTATTATCGCGGTGAGCAGGTTTATGCCATAAGGAAAGGCGATTACAAAGCGCACTTTATCACTCAAAACGAATATGGAAGCCAAACGGCACACCCCATAACCAATCCGCCAACAGAAATTAAAAATGCAAGAACGGTGGAAGATCCGCCTCTGCTTTACAATGTGAATATCGATCCATCTGAAAAATTCAATATTGCAGAAGAACATCCGGAAGTCATTTTTGAAATCAGGAAAGTGCTTGAAAAACATCTGGCTGGAATTGAACCGGTGGAAAATCAGTTGGAAAAATAGTTTGGTAATGCGTTAAAATACTTTAGTAATTTTTTTCATATATTTCAGAAAAAAAAGTTATGGAAGCAATTGAAAATTTGAAATTCGGTTAATTGACGAAATCCTGGTAACTAAAAATAAGCAACTTCTGGAGGCCATAGAAAAAATATTTACTTCTACCCGGAATAAAAATGTTGTATCTCTTACATCCGAACAAATTGAGATGTTAGAAATGAGTGACCAGGACATTGAAAATGGTAATCTGGTTTCGGAATCTAATCTGGATAAACTTGACAAACAATGGTTCGATTAGGAATAATTTGGACAGCAACAGCAATAAAACAAAGAAATCAGGTTTTTGAATATTGGAGTGAACGAAATAAAAGTACCTCTTAATCCAAAAAGCTTAGTATAAAAATCAGAAGCAGAGTGAATCTATTAAAAACGAATCCCCATTTAGGTAAAAAGGCAGAATATAAAAATACAAGAATCATTTCATTGGGCCATTACAGTATTCTTAATAAAAAGGTCCATTCGAATATTATTATTACAGGATTTTGGGATTACCGGCAAAACCCTAAAAAGCTCATTAAGTTCTTAAAATCAAATAAATGACAAAAATGAGACTTTTCATCCTTTTGGCTTACATACTAACCATTACCAGCAGTTGCAACAAATCTGAAAAAGCTGCGCATCCCAACATCATCCTCATTCTTACCGATGACCAGGGTTGGGGCGATTTAAGTATTTCGGGAAACACAAACATTGAAACGACAAACATTGATCGGCTGGCTGAAACCGGAGTTTCGTCCGACAGTTACAAAGAAAAAACTACACGGAATCACACTTCCGATATGTCATAAACCATCAGCGCATCGCCATGCCTGACATAAAGCCGCTTATCATGAATTACCGGATGTGCCCAGTGCTGGCCTGTCCCCAACGGCACTTCAAACCTGCCCTTCATTTCAAAATGATTCCAATCCATATTTACCAAAGCAAGCTCACCTGCATCGCTGTACAGGTAAAACAGGCCGTCGGCAAAAACAATCACCTCGCTTCCAAATTCTTCCGACAACAATTTTTCTTCTCCTGTTAATGTGTCAATGGCATACCATTCATTTTTACGATAGGTAGAGCTGAATATAATTCCGTTGTGTATAACAATTCCTCCCATTAAATTCATCACCGTTTCATTTCGCCACATCTGTTCAGCCTCTCTGCCATCTTCGCTCAATTTCAACGCCAGCAGTCCGGTGTTTTCCTCGGCCCAATTGCTGGCGCAGTAAATCACTCCTTCGAAGTACAAAGGTGAATTTGCATGTATTTTATTCCTTTGCATTTGCTCTGCCCTCCAATACAATTCACCGGTATCTGCATCCAAACCGATAACCGAATTGGCCGTTATGGTAACCACCAAGCGGGCATTGTTGTGTTCCACCAAAACGGGTGAACAATAGGCAGCCGGCTCGCCATATCCGGGCGAAGTCCAGACGGTTTCGCCTGTAAACCGGTTTAATGCAACTACATTGTATTTTTCATCGCCGGGTGTGCAAATAACGTTATCGCCATCAATCAGCAACGTTTCGGTCATTCCCCACTGAATGTTTTCAGCATCGAAGGCAGTAAGCAAATTAACCTCCCAGTTAATATTGCCCGTAAACGCATCAAAACAATACACCACACCCATTCCGCATTCGAGATAAACCAGCCCGTCCTTTAAAACCGGAGTGGATCGTGGTCCGGTATAATTTTGATGCCACTCGGTGCCATATACTTTTTCCCAGAGCAGATTTCCATCCAGGTCAAAAGAATAAAGAACGCCCAGGGTATCGGGCATTCCGTTTACAAAAATCCGGTTGTGTCCAATGCCCACACTGCTGTGTCCGGCGCCAAGGCCTTCATAACTCCAAAGCATCTCAGGCCCATCTTCGGGCCATGCCTTTAATAGTCCGGTTTCAAAAAAAATACCCTGCCGGTTTGGACCGCGCCACTGCGAATATTTATCCGGTGGTGCTGAACAACCGGAAATCAGTATAACAGAAAAAAACAACGACAAAAAATGCAACTTCATAAAATTCAAATGTTAGTAAAATCCTAAAATAGAAAAACAAACGAAACCGAACACAGCTGTGACTAAAAACCGGTATGAAATCTGCTGTTAAACCTGTTTTGCAAAAAAAAAACGGTTAATGCGTTGATTAAATACCTTAAAAATGAAAAAAAGCTATTCGGCCCAATTAAAACATTTGCTTTTCATTAAAAACATTTCTATTTTTATCCTTTAATCAAAAATTGTAAAACCATTGCCTGAGACAATTATGGTCATCGTCAACAACTTTATCAACAAACCAAATCAATGTATTTGCCCATTTCATTTTCGAAAGGGTTCACCAACAGAATTTTTAACCTTTCTATGCACTAACCTACTATGATACCCACAAATAAAAAGCGGAAGAACAGGTATTTTCATTATCAGAAGGAAATTCTGAATACCATTTCAGAACCGGCCTCATACATCAATAAGTATTACAAATATGTATTCGTGAACAGCGCTTTCAACGATTTATACAAGAAGCAAACAGAAGAGGTTATTGGCAAAACCTTTGCCGATTTGTGGGGAGCCGAAAATTTTGAAAAAAAACTACAGCCCGGGATGGATAAATGTCTGAACGGTGAAGATGTTTTCCTGCAGTACGAAGGAGAAATCCCAAGCGGTGAATTCAAAATTATGGAAATGAATTTCTATCCGCACAAAAACCGAAATGGAAGAATTGACGGTATTATCAGCACAGCCAAAGACGTTACAGAACATAAAAAAGCAGAAAAGGCCCTCAGGGAAAGCGAAGCCCGGCTGAAAGAGCTAAATGCCACCAAAGACAAACTTTTCTCCATTATCGGCCACGACCTGAAAGGACCGTTAAACAACATTCTGGGGTTTTCGGAACTCATTGAAAACGGATATGACAAATATTCGTGCGACGAAATTCGCCGGTACAACAAAATCATTTACCAGTTGTCTTTTTCTGTTTCAATTCTTCTTGAAAACCTGCTTACCTGGTCGCGTGCACAAAGGCAAAAATTAACCCTTGCACCTCACAATATTGCACTGAATTTTACGGTGGAAAAGTGCTTTGGCCTTTTGAACCAAAATGCCCTGCAAAAAGAGATACGACTTAAAAACAAAATTTCTCCCGATACTGTCATATATGCCGACGACGAGATGATAACCACGGTAATCCGGAATCTTGTCTCGAATGCCATAAAGTTTACCCACCGGGGCGGTGTAATAACCGTATCAGCAAAAAATGAAGGCGAAAAGGTTGTTATTGAAGTACGGGATAACGGCATTGGTATTGAAAAAGAACGAATCCCGAATTTATTCAATCCTGACGAGAACCATACTAACCTGGGCACCGAAGGTGAAAAAGGAACAGGCCTGGGGCTGATTATTTGCAAAGACTTTGTGGAAAAAAACGCAGGTCAAATATGGGTTGAAAGCGAACCCGGCGAAGGGACCGCTTTTTACGTTTCGGTACCCCCGGAGCAAACACAAATATTGGTTTGAGCAACTCATCATAAAAACATCAGTACCATGGCAGAAAAAAACCTGATTTACAGTGGAAAATCAAAAAGCGTTTACAGCATTACCGAAGGTTTCTACGCCGGAAAATACCAGCTGGTTTTTAAAGACGGCGCCACCGGGTTTATCGATATTTTCCTGTAAATTACCAGGGTTGCAACTACCTTATCAGCTCAAAAGTCTGCTTTGCAATTTCCAGTTCTTCGTTGGTGGGAATTACCAGAATTTTTGTTTTTGCCCCATCAACATTTATTTCCCGAATATTACTGCTTCTGCTGTTATTCTTGTCTGAATCAAGTGTAATTCCGAAATATTCCATGTTTTTACATACTAAACTCCGAACAAGCTTATCGTTTTCTCCAATTCCAGCCGTAAAAACAATGGCATCCAAACCATTCATTGCAGCCGTGTAATTTCCAATAAATTGTTTAATCCGGTAAGCGTACATTTCATAAGCGAGTATTGCGTTTTTATCGCCTTTGGAATAAAGTTCCTCAACATCGCGCATATCGCTATGTCCTGTTAATCCCAACATGCCGCTCTTTTTATTCAGCAGGGCACTCACATCCTCAATCGGGTAACTTTTCTGTTCAACCAGATAAAAAATCAGGGAAGGATCGATACTTCCCGAACGTGTTCCCATTATCAGACCATTTAATGGCCCGATTCCCATAGAGGTATCCACGCAAACACCATTCTTAACAGCCGCCATAGATGCACCGTTTCCCAAATGAATGGTTATAATTTTTAAATCCTTTTTTTTCAGATAATGAGCAGCCTTTTCAGAAACATATTTATGCGAAGTTCCATGGAAACCGTATTTACGCAGCCCAAATTCTTTATATAAATCTTCAGGAATTGCATAACGATAAGCAATTTCAGGCATGGTTTGATGAAAGGCTGTATCGAATACACCAATTTGTTTTGCTTGCGGAAAAACTTCTTCAGCCACTTCAACTCCGGTTAAATTGGCCGGATTGTGCAGCGGTGCCAGGGGAAACAACTCTTTAACCTTTGCTTTTACCTCACTGGTTATTTCAACGGTTTTTGTAAAAGATTCGCCGCCATGTACCAACCGATGACCAACTGCCTGAATTTCTGAAGGATCGGATATTACACCAAACTCCTGATTTGTGAGTAATTCTGCTACTCTTTTTAAACCAACCGTATGATTTGGAATGGGAAATTCTTCACCTGTTTTCCTTTCTTCCCCGTTAATAAAAGTTTTGTGTTTTATGGCGCCGGTTTCCAAACCAATTCTTTCCACAATCCCACTGGCCAGTGGCTTTTCAGTGTTCATGTCAATCAACTGATATTTAATTGACGAACTTCCTGCATTAACAACCAATATATTCATTCTGATTTTTTATTTTTTTGATCCTAAAACGTTAAAGGCCTTCCTGAGCCTGAATAGCTGTCAGAACAACCGTATTAAAAATATCTTCAACCGTACAACCACGACTTAAATCGTTTACCGGCTTGTTTAATCCCTGTAGCATGGGCCCAATCGCCAGTGCTCCGGTTTCACGCTGAACAGCTTTATACGTATTGTTTCCGGTATTTAAATCGGGAAAAATTAAAACACTGGCCTGCCCGGCTACTTCTGAATTTGGCATTTTGCTTTTTGCAACACCCGGGTCAACCGCTGCATCGTACTGAATGGGTCCCTCAATTTTCAAATCGGGACGACTGGCTTTGGCTTTTTGGGTTGCTTCGCGCACTTTATCTACTTCTATGCCAGTACCCGAAGTTCCCGATGAGTAGGATAAAAGAGCCACTTTTGGGGCAATTCCAAAAGCCTTTGCCGAATCAGCCGAAGAAATTGCAATTTCTGCGAGTTGGTCTGCATTGGGATTTACAACTACCGCACAGTCGGCAAACACAGAAACATGATCATCGAGACACATAAAAAAGCACGATGATACCGTTGAAACCCCAGGACGGGTTTTTACAAACTGGAGCGCCGGAATAATCGTGTGGGCTGTTGTGTGGGCAGCGCCGGAAACCATACCATCTGCCAATCCCTTATAAACCATCATGGTTCCGAAATACGAAACATCGGCAAGTCGATCCTGGGCCATTTCTTCGTAAACGTTTTTATGTTTCCGTAATTCATAATACGTTTTCCAGAAATCTTCGTAATATTCCGATTCGGTCGGATCTATTATTTGTATATTTCCATTTAATACAATGCCCAATTTTCTGGCTACTGCCTGAATTTCTTCTTTCTTTCCAAGCAAAGTGATATTCACCACATTCTGATCAACCAAACTTGAGGCAGCCAGTAAAATTCTTTTATCGGTACCTTCGGGTAAAACAATATGTTTCTTTTTTGCCTTTGCTTTCGAGACCAGGCTGTATTGAAACATATGCGGGGTTACCACATGGGTTCTAAAACTTCGAAACTTTCTTACTAAAAACCTGGTGTCGGTATATTTATCAAATGCAGATATGCTTAATTCTATTCTTTTGGTTATGGCCGGGCGTATTTTTGGATAAACACTCATAATTTTCTGAGCAGCAGCATAGGTAGTATCTTCGACCAGAATAACAGGAACAACACTGGGCAACCCCTCTATTAGCTTCAACACCGACTTTTCAATTGGAATTCCCCCGGTAAGTACAATACCCGCTATTGCCGGATAAGTGGTTGAAACATTTGCCTGAAGTGCCCCCAAAATAATATCTGCGCGGTCGCCAGGCGTAATAACCAGTTTGTTTTCCGTTATCTTCTCCAAAAAATTTCGGAGTTGCATGGCACCTATTCCATAGGAATCTACCCGGTTGTTAAGCAATGATTCTCCCAACAATATTTCTCCGCCAATTTCTTCAAAAATTTCCCTGACCGTTGGACCAGCCAGCTTCTTTTCTTCCGGAATTACTTCAATAACAGTACCTTTCGGAATAACCTTTTGCAGCTCTTCTTTCATTTCCTCCAGATGTTCTTCAGGAACCCTGTTCATAAAAACGGCTTGAACGATAACATCCTTATTGGAATAGGATTTTACTGCCAAACCCAGATTTGAAACAGCATCTGCAATTTCCTTACCTTTTGCTGTACTTACCAGTATAGTTGGTAATGAAAGGTTTTTGGCAATCTCCACATTTAAATCAAATTCAATTTCAACGCCCATTCCTTCAAAATCTGAGCCTTCGACTAAAACCACATCGTATTTTTCTTCAATTGCCTTGTACTGCTCAATTATTTTTTCAATGAGCCGGGCTTCATGCCCTCTGTTTTTGTATTTTACAACCTGCGACATGGTAAATCCATAGGCTTCTTTGTATTCCATATCGAGATTGAAATAGGAAAGCATGGTTTCAATGTGATTATCGTGTTTTCCACTCGGATAATCGCTGATGATTGGCCGGAAATAACCAACCTTGCTTACTTTGGAAAGAATTAATTTCATTATTCCCAGCGAAACCAACGATTTTCCGGTTCGTCTTTCAATATTGGTGATATAAATTCCTCTTTTCATTTAAATGATTCTTAAAAATTGAGCAAAAGTAACAATCCTTTTTTTGTTATTCGTAACCGGTTTAGGTGTTTTCAAACATTACAGTCAAATTTTCTCAACATCTCAATTACAGGAAAGAATTCTAATTTGTATCTTGCAGATTTTGTAAAACGAAACAGGACACAGCAACCTTATGTCAGATAATATCCATCAAAATCCTGAGCAGATTGCAAGAGACCGCATCGACAAAATGCTGACGGATGCCCAGTGGGTGGTGCAATCCGTCAACATAGTTGATTTATCGGCAACATTGGCGAAATTGATGGTGAATCGAATATTTCACCCAATGATGCGCTTGTAGCAGAAAGCGGCAGCAGGTACGATTATGTGCTCACCAATCCGCCTTTCGGTAAAAAGAGCAGCTACACCGTTACCAACGAGGAAGGGGAAACCGAAAAAGAAGATTTGAGCTACAACCGTCAGGATTTCTGGGAAACCACGTCCAACAAGCAGCTCAACTTTTTGCAGCACATCAAATCCATGCTGAAAGTTACCGGTAAGGCAGCTGTGGTATTGCCCGATAATGTGTTGTTTGAAGGCGGTGCAGGAGAAGAAGTGCGTAAACAACTGATGAAAACCACCGACCTGCACACCATTTTACGTTTGCCCACCGGAATATTCTATGCACAGGGCGTAAAAGCAAATGTGTTGTTTTTCGATAACAAACCTGCCAGCAAAGAAGCTCAAACCAAAGAAGTGAGGTTTTACGATTACCGCACCAACGTACACCACACCCTGAAAAAGAAGCCAATGACTTCCGCAGATTTGGAAAAGTTTGTCAAATTGTACAATCCGGGCAACCGGCATAAACGCACTGAAACATGGAGCGAAGTTTCGACAGGCTCAACTACCCCTGAAGGCAGATGGCGCAAATATTCCTACGAGGAAATTCTTGCACGCGACAAAACCAATCTGGACATCTTCTGGCTCAGAGACAAAAGCCTCACCGATTTGGACAACTTGCCAGACCCCGATATTCTGGCCAGCGAAATCATTGAAAACCTCGAATCAGGAATCGAAAGCTTCAAGGAAATTATGGAAACCCTGAACGGGAATTCGGTGGAGTGATATGTGTCAAAACATTAAAAAAAAGCCAAGTGCCATTTATAATTTTATTGCAATTCCAATACTACCATAAGTTAACAGACCTACTCCAAATTCAAGACATCCTCCCACTTTTTCCGATAAAAAATAGCGACCACCCAACAAAAATGACTGTGTTAATTCATTCGATCGAATTGAATTCACACCCATAAACTCCAATCCTAACATTAATCCACCGTAAGTGTCTAAATTCTCTATAAGTTGATAATGTATGGCTCCTTTTATTCCAAGGAAAAAATAATTCGAACTGTAGTTATATTCATTATTCCACTCAGCCGCAAAACCACTCATTGCTCCAATGCCTAATGAACTGTTTCTATCAAACAACTCATCTTTAACTCCTATTTCATAAGATGCAATAATTGTTGGAATTTTATTGGTTTGATAAAAATAATCGCGATAAAACTTTCCTCCAAATCCAAAACCGGCATTTAGAATTTTGTCACCTTTATTAAAAACAATGTTTTCTTTCGAACCAATTCCAGAAGACCGCTTTTCATTTTTACTTGAAATTACATCATTTCCTAAAGCTGAAGTACTCTCAATTTGCTCTATCGAATAATCAAAAACTTCTCCACTTTTTGTTCGGATACTCACAACTTGTTCGGTTTGATTTACAATCACACCTTTTACAGAATATCCATTTTTTAAATTAAGGACAACTTCTTTACCTTTTTGATTAATCTCTTTGGAATTGGTTTTGGGTTCTGTAGTAATTGGACCGATTTTTTGAGCAACTGCAAAATTCCCAAGTAAAAAAATCAATCCAATAAAAATTCCAATACGAATCATACGATCATAGTTTTAGTTTGTATCTCATTCCTTAAATTCAACAATATCAGCGGTTACAGTCACTTTTGTTTTCATCACAAAAACTATAAAACTATTTTTAAAATCAACTGTAACATTAGCTAATGTCTGACCTTCCTTTAGTGGATTATTTTGAATCAAATCCTTTTTTGCTTCTGCCACCAAGGCATTTTTAGCTAACCCTCCTAATCCAAAAATCTTAGTTGTTGACGCCGTTCCTTCTGCGTACCTGACCATTTTAAAATTATTTGAACTTAATGCAGCACTATCGTTCATAAAGCCAGAGTGAACTGCACAACTAGATAAAATAAAAGTAGTTAATAATGCAATAGAAATGTAAAAAAAGTTTTTTTTCATGGTAAAAAGTTTTTTGTGATTTGAAATTATGCTATTTATTTAAGAATCAGTTATTCAACATATTTTACTGCTGTTCCATATATTAAAAGACGCCCCACAATCTGGGCGTTCATGTTTTCCATTTCTACCCTAACCCCAACTACAGCATCAGCTCCAACAGATTCTGCTGTTTTCATTAATTTATCCCATGCAGCATTATAGGCTTTTTCAACTGCACTATACTTTAACCCTGATGATCCAATAATATCTTCTGCTGCAGCAATTATTTGAATAATCTCATAATTTTGTTTTACATCTAATGTGGTATAAACAATTTTCTTTGTTTGTTCCTGGCTTGAAACGTATGGCGCTGATAACAAAAACAATGAGATAAAAGCGAAAGTGAGTAAATTCAATTTTTTCATTTCTTCGAATTTTTTTCCTACTCGTTTGGCTTTTCGGTTCCGCCCCGTTTGACTATTGGTTTCTGGTCTCCAGTTAATTAATAAATGTTAAAATAAATATATTTACATACTCAGTGGTCAAATTAAAAAGGTTATCTGGTATATAATTATTTTAATTTGGTTGGAGTAAAAAGGCAACAAAAATTAAGTAATTGACCTTCGATCGTTTTTCATAGGTTTCGAATTATAATAGTTTTTTATTTTTTTTAAAAATAACATTATTTTTTTTCTATTGCTACTTTTTAAAAAAAAATAGAATGATAAAACATCATTTGTTTTAGCCAAGCTCAACTCGCAAAACAAATGAGAGTCAGAAATCAATCCAACTCTCTCATTTTCAGCGAGCGGGAAACGGGAATCCCACATAGTGATGCCTTCGGCAGAACCCGCGACCCTCAGCCTGGAATCCGTCAGCTGGCCGACTACCAATGAGCTGCAAAAAATAGAAACTAAAAATTGTGCAAATTTTGGTGCAAATAAAAAAGACCTGCAAATTCCATCTTGCAAGTCTTTCATTTTCAGAGCGGGAAACGGGGATCGAACCCGCGACCCTCAGCTTGGGATCCGCTGACTAGCGGACTACCACTGAGCTACTCCCGCTTTTCTTATTTATTACTTCTTTACTCTTCAGCTTGGGATCCCGAGCACTCGGGACTACCACTGAGCCCTGTCCGGCTTTCGACGGATACTCCCGCTTTTTTACGTAATTACCTCTGCAAATGTATAAATTTTGGGACCGGTAAAATCAGAAACGGAATAAAAAATTACCCATTTCCGACTACAAATATTAGTCATCAGATGACTGCCTTGTACTATCGTCCGTTTGATTTAATGGCAAAGTCATCAGATGACTTAAAAGACAAACCAATCAAACATTTGGCAATTTCCACGGAGCACGGTAATGCGCTTTTACCATTTCATTGGCTTCGGCATCGCCAATAAATTCCTGTTTTTCGTGGTCCCAGAAAACCTTACGGCCCAGCCGGTACGAAATATTTCCCAAATGGGCAAACCGGGCGATGTGCGCTCCAATCTCTATGTCGCAACTCGGTTTTTCACGGGTTTTTATACATTCAAGGAAATTCTGTACATGCAGTTCCAGGCCTTTGCCGGTGCTTTTTTGCAAGGGAACTCCTTCATAACCCTCCTTTTTACTTACGCTCCTGGATTCGGGAATCACCTCCCATCCGTTGCGGTCAACCACCAGGGTTCCATATTCTCCAACAAATGATACCCCATGCCCGCGTTGCCCGTAATTGGCGCCGTAAATCCCAATGGTGTGATCCCACAACAGGCCGAAATCACCAAAATCGTAAACCGCCATCATGGTATCGGGTGTTTCCATGGCATCGTCGGGAAAAGCATATTTACCGCCGGTTGCCATCACCGAATCGGGAACATACCGATTCATTCCAAACAGCGCATAGTCGAGCAAATGAACGCCCCAGTCGGCCATTAAACCGCCGGCATAATCCCAGTACCAGCGGAAGGTAAAATGAAACCGGTTTTTGTTGAACGCACGTTTGGGCGCCGGTCCCAGCCAGAAATTGTAATCCACTCCTGCCGGCACTTCCGAATCGGGCTCCACCGGAATGGAACCTTTCCACCCTACATACGACCACGAGCGGACGGAGCGAATCCGTCCGATATTTCCTTCGTGCAGGTAATCCACGGCAGCTTTCCAGTGCGGATCGCTGCGCTGCCACTGCCCCACCTGCACCACCTTGTTGTACCGTTTTTGTGCCTTCACCATCAGATTACACTCCTCTATGGAATTGGCCAGTGGTTTTTCGGTATATAAATCTTTTCCGGCTTCCATGGCATGAATGCCAATTAATGCATGCCAGTGGTCGGGCGTGGCGTTAATCACCACATCAATGTCTTTGTTTTCCAGCAGATTACGGTAATCGTTGTACAACACCGGTTTTTTACCCTGAATTTTTTCCACTTCGGCAGCGCGTTCTTCCAGTACATTCCGGTCCACGTCGCAAAGGGCGGCACACTCCACGTTGGGTAGTGCCAGAAAAGCCTTCAGGTTACTGAATCCCATTCCCAGGCAACCTACCAAACCAACTACCACCTTTTCGTTTGCAGAAAATCCGGCATGAAGAATGGTAGGGAAAGCACCCAGTGCAGCCGTTGCCATGGCAGAGTTTCTGATAAATGTTCTTCGGTTCGGGTTCATTTTATTCATTTTAACGATTAATTTTTATACCCCGTAAATCAATGTCGTTTAGTTAACGCTGTCAAGTCTATAGACGTTGACAGGTTATGCACCGCAGACTTGTCAGCGTGACCCCGAGTGCTCGGGGCTGACAACGTCAAACAAATTCGAATTACAATATTTGCTAAACTAAACGCCATTGCCCCGTAAATTACAAAAAAAATCAATTTGCTCTCCTCTTTATTTGGTTCACAAATTGATTTTTCAATCTGAATTTCAAAAAAGAAAAAAACCTATACTCGCGGAAGCGGCCACTTCTCGTTGTAATTAACCCGTGTAAGTTTATCGGCTGCCTCTTCCTTAAACTTTTTTGCTGCTTCGTCCCAGTGAATCACTTCTCCAACCCGGTAGGCGATATTTCCCATTTCGGAAACAATGGCAGTTTTGGCGCCAATTTCCACCGAAGCATTTGGCGTTCCTCCCTTGCGAATACATTCAAGGAAATTTTTCACGTGCTCATCCAGCCCGTCGCCGTAATTGCTTTGTGTTACTCCCTCGAAAAACGGCTCCCGTTTGGCATCGTTTCGGTCGGGCATCAACTCGTAACCGCCCCGGTCGAGCACCAGCGTACCTTTATGCCCCACAAATGCAACCCCGTGCCCTCTTCCAAAGGGCCCAATTCCCGGATTCAAACCACATTCCCAAATCATGGTATGTTCAGGATAACTATATAATGCCTGCTGAATATCGGGCGTTTCAAGCGCTCCTGCATCGTGATAATAAATTCCGCCTCCCGGAGCAATTTTCTGTGGCATTCCGGCATCCATGGCGTACATGGCAAAATCGAGCAGGTGAACACCCCAGTCGGTCATGGCGCCACCGGCATAATCCCACCACCAGCGGAAATTGTAATGAAACCGGTTGGCGTTGAACGGACGTTGCGGAGCCGGTCCCAGCCACATGTCGTAGTCAACATGGTCGGGAGGTGTGGAATCCGGCATGGATGGATAAGGCTCATCATACCCTTTGTAAATCCAGGCTTTTACCAAATGAACATCGCCCAGTTGCCCCGATTTCACGATTTCGGAAGCCTCGAACCAGTGTTTTGAGCTGCGCTGCCACATTCCTACCTGAACAGCCAGGTTCGGGAATTTCGCAGCAGCGTCAACCATGGCATAACATTCCCCGATGCTATGCGCCATCGGCTTTTCAACGTAAACATGTTTTCCAGCCTGCAGTGCCATTATCATCTGGTGAGCATGCCAGTGGTCGGGCGTTCCGATAATTACTGCATCGATGTCCGGATTGTCGAGCATATCCCTGAAATCGGCATACAGAACCGGTCGTTTCTCCGTCAGTTTTTCCACGTCGGCCGCACGTGATTCCAAAATTTTTGAATCTACATCGCAAAGGGCTACGCATTCCACATTATTACCCTCTTTTAAAAAACTTTGCAAATTACTGAACCCCATACTCCGGCACCCGATTAATCCTACGTTTACTTTTTCACCGGGCGACGCGCAGGCATTCATGATGGTAGGAAAAGCACTAATGGCGGCTGTGGCAAGGGCTGAGTTTTTAATAAATTTTCTTCTGTCGGAATTCATACTATCTGTTAAATTGATTTTAGTAATTGAAAATCGTAAATATACAGGTTATGAAAGTGAATTGGAAATGCTTTCGGGCAATTTTTCTCGATTTTCTGATTTTTATCATCTTTGACTGACCGTTCAGTCATTTTTAACAATTTATTAACACGTAAACCGATCTGTAATTCAAAAACGAACTTTATATTTGACCAACCGTTCAGTCAAAGAATTTATAAATTGAAACGCAATGCCTCGAAGTCAGGAACAATACGATGAAATCAGAAAACAGAAAAAACAACTGATTATGGATACAGCGCTGGAACTGTTTGCCGAAAACGGGTTTCACGCCACAACCATGAGCAGGGTTGCCAAAAAGGCAGGGGTATCGAAAGGTCTCGCCTACAACTATTTCGAAAGCAAACAGGAAATTCTGGATGAAATTATAGAAACCGGATTCGATTCCATCTATACTCATTTTGATTTAAACCATGATGGAGTTTTAACCCGCGATGAATTCGAACACTTTATCCGGAACAGTTTTAAAGCGGTTGGAGAAAACCGGAAATTCTGGAAGCTTTATTCTGCCATAGTAATGCAATCTGGCATTGCCGAATCAATGATGGAGAAATACGGTGACCGATCCCAAACCATTATGCTAATGCTCAATCAATTTATTAAAAACATGGGGAGTAAAGACCCTGAAGGCGATCTGATGGTCATCAGTTCACTGGTAAAAGGATCGCTGCTGGTGGTAATTTCCGCACCCGAATTTTTCCCGCTAAAACAACTGGAAGATAAAGTTACAGAAGCCTGCTTCAGGCTGATAACAACTAAATAATTCACCATGAAAACAATTTTGACATTTATCGCTGCAAGTCTGTTTTCACTCAGCGCTGCTGCACAGGATGTTGCAGAAATCATCAGAAAGGCTGATGAAAAATTCAGGGGCGAATCGAGCCGCGGCCAAACCACCATGATTATTGAACGGCCCAACTGGAGCCGCGAAATTTCCATGAAAACCTGGTCGCTGGGCAACGACTATTCCATGATTTACATTACAGCCCCGGCCAAAGAAAGGGGCCAGGTTTTTCTGAAACGCGAAAACGAAATGTGGAACTGGGTACCCACCATCGAGCGAATGATAAAAATTCCACCTTCGATGATGATGCAGTCGTGGATGGGTTCTGATTTTACCAACGACGACCTGGTGCGTGAATCGTCGTTTGAAAAAGACTACCATCACAAACTACTGGGGGAAGAACCTGTTGAAGGTTACGATTGCTACAAAATTGAACTTATACCAAAACCAGATGCACCGGTGGTTTGGGGAAAAATTCTGATGTGGGTTTCCAAAAACGAATACCACTGGCTGAAAGCCGAGTTTTACGATGAGGATGAAACCCTGGTGAACATTGAAATTCTTTCTGAAATTAAAATTATGGACGACCGTGAAATGCCCACGCGCATGGAAATGATTCCGGCAGATAAGGAGGGGCATAAAACCGTTTTGATTTTTGATGAAATCGAGTTTAATGTGAATTTGGATGAATCGTTTTTTTCACAACAAAATATGAGAAGAATCCGATGAAAACAAACATCAAACTGGCATGGCGAAACCTCTGGCGAAACAGGCGGCGGACAATCATTGCCATTTCATCCATCATTTTCAGTGTGTTGCTGGCTTCGTGGATGCGTTCCATGCAGGAGGGCTCCTATGACAGCATGATTGAAAACGTGGTGAAATTCTACTCGGGCTATTTGCAGGTTCAGGACACGGCCTACTGGGAAGAACGCACGCTGGAAAATAGCATGGAAGTTTCGCCCGAACTTATGAGGGAAATCGATAAACTCAATGATGTAACGCTGGTTTCTCACCGGCTTGAATCTTTTGCACTGGCGGCCAATCATCAACACAGCAAACCGGGCATGGTGCTGGGAATTGAGCCTGAAGCAGAAAACCGCATTACGGAAATATCCAAAAAAATAAAAGCCGGAGAATTCCTTCAACCCGGAGACAAAAGTGTGGTGATTGGGAAAGGACTGGCCGATTTTCTGAATCTTTCGGTGGGTGACACATTGGTAATGATTGGGCAGGGTTACCACGGAGTGAGCGCCAACGGACTTTTCCCCATTACAGGTATCATGGAACACCCTAACCAGGAATTCGACAAACGACTGGTGCTGATGGACATTGAAACCGCACGTGAGTTTTATTCGGCCTACGGCTTGTCCACATCGCTTGTCGTTATGACCGACGACCATTACCAGGTGGACCACCTGAAAGCGGAAATCGGCAGACTGCTTTCAGAGGAAAAAACCGTCCTCACCTGGGTGGAAATGCAGCCCGAAATAGAGCAACTTATCCAAAGCGACCGGGCCAGCGGCATTATCATGTTGGGAATTTTATACCTGGTTATAGCTTTTGGAATGTTCAGCGTAATTATGATGATGGTGAAAGAGCGCCGTCGTGAGTTTGGTGTCATTCATGCCGTAGGTATGAAAAAGCACAAAATGGCCATTGTAGTTTTATTTGAAACGCTTTTCATCGGAATTATTGGTTGCACCATCGGACTGGTAGTAAGTTACTTTTTCTGTTTGTGGTTTTATCACAATCCCATTCCCCTTACGGGTGAAATGGCCACAGCAACAGTTCAATATGGCATGGAACCTTATATGTTCTTTTCCATTCAACCGTCGCTGTTTTACAACCAGATGATTCTGGTGTTTTTCATCAGCCTGTTCATTGCCATTTTTCCGGTGTACAACATTTACCAGCTAAAAATTACCTCCGCATTGCGGGCGTGAAGAAGAAGCGGGAAGCACGAAGTTGAGCTGGTGACTTCGGCTCACCTGATCAATAAACTTGAAACTTTGAAACTTTGAACTTTGAACTCGGAACTTTAAACTCGGAACTTTAAACTTTAAACTACTCGTTATGATTTGGTCAATTGCATGGAGAAACGTTTGGCGCAACAAATTACGCAGTCTGATTATGATTGCGGCCATTGCGCTCGGTTTGTTTGCCGGGGT
>Ga0334893_1000566_pt1 | contig 47454 bp, 45 predicted proteins | sample GraSluR3_MG_5_FD_207218 | JGI IMG/M metagenome (GOLD analysis project Ga0334893, IMG submission 207218) | Sludge microbial communities from methane-producing bioreactor in Wageningen University, Netherlands - Granular Sludge_09_05-R3 | ecosystem: Engineered > Bioreactor > Anaerobic >...
CCAAGCATTTCCATCTCTTTTTGAAGGAATGCGAGTGGCGTTTTAACAACAGCAACCCACGAAGCCAACTTAAACAGTTGAGACAGTGGGTTAAGAAGCATATGGGCTAGTTATCTGGTACAGCCCCAGTTTTTTTTCATGGAGACGATCGTATCATTCAAGGAGAGGGAAAATACCGTGAATACATCGTCTGCCAATGTTCGAAATATGCTGCGCACCTACGGAAAGCAGCTCACGAACGCCAAGCGCCTTGCGCGCTTCAGGCAGGCGATGGGTGGCGTGGAGCCCCAGGACGATGTCGCCAGGCAGGCCAAACGCCGGGAGCTGGTACAGCGCATCGCCCATGAGATCATTGAAAACCTGATCGTCAACTCCGATCGTTCCCCGGTGGTCCGGGCCGTTCTGGAACAGCTTGAAAACGAATTCGGCTGCCGGTACGTCTTCGAGTACCCCCTCGACGGAGGCGATGTTCAGATAATCGGGGAGACGCCCCAGGGCCCGAGGGAAATCGACGGCTCCGAAAGGAGCAGGGTTTTGCGAAGGCTGTGGGAAATAGCATTGTCAAAGGTGGATGGCACCATGCTTTGATAGTCCCGTCCCCACGGGAGGTACAACATGGTTATTCGTAATATTGTAGGGGATCAGAACCCTTACGCAAACAAGAAGATCGACCGGCCGGAGGCCAAGGAAGTCCGCAACGCCCGGGAAAGCGTGAAGACGTCCGGAGAAGCCGCCGACCGCGTGGTTCTCTCTTCGGAGGCCCGGCTGCGGGGCGCCGCTTTGCAGACCGCGAAGGAGGCGCCGGATGTCCGCCGTGAAAAGGTGGACCAGCTCAAGCGCCAGGTCCAGGACGGGACCTATATGCCCGACCTGAAAAAGGCCGCCGCGAATCTCATTCGCGACGACCTCGATCTTCTGGTTTAGCAACAGAGGGTATCAGGACCCGATCGGCCGGAAATGCGTGGGATAGCCCGCTTCCGTCTGAGGAATCTGAAGACCTATCCTCGTCTCCGTGTTGATGACAATCGGCCCCTGGAGATTGAGGGTGGTGTCTTCCGGCTTGTCCTGCGGAATGGTCACCGTCACCAGGATGGCCAGTTGGCGGATATTCTCCACCTTCAAGGTCTTGCGTTCCGGATTTTCAATCTTCACGTCATAATCGTCGAGAAAGCTGTAGGGGTCGGCCACCAGCAGGCCGAGGCCTGAGTCGGTGATGCACTGCAACAGCAAAAACGGCGAATCCCCTTCCCTCACGGGAAGCAGCGTGAACTCGCGCTTGTCCTCAAGCCCCACCAGACCGCGGGGAAAGTAAAGGATCGAGTCGGAGCTTATCACCCGCTCGCCCAGCCGGGTCATTATTTTTTGCGTTCTTTCTTTTGCCATAGCGCCGCCGCCGCGAGCAGGTCCTGCTGGTTGATTTCCAGCGCCTGCCGGTTCTGTTCCTTGATCTTCAAATAGACCTCCTCCCGATAGACGGTCATGTCTTCGGGTACGTCCAGGCCGATCTTTATCTGCTTGCCCTGAACGCTCAGGATCTTCAGCTTGATATTATCGCCCAGATAGAGGCTTTCTCCCGGTCTCCGGGTAAGAATCAACATGTCGTTACCAAGTGTTTCCTTCGGCTTGTCCGACTTTCACGGAGTACGTCTTGCCGACTACATGAGGTCCATCCGCAAGTAAAGAGGACCACTCCATTAATTATAAAAATTTAGAAAGATTAAGCTGCATGATCATCGAGGTGGAGCGAAGCACGGCCTCGTAGACGAGCTTCTGCTGGGCCAGGTCGGTCATCAATTCGGTCACATCCGCGTCCTCAATGGAGCTGAGAAGCGTCTGTTCGTTGAGCTTGAGGCCGTCCACGATGGTCGAACTGATGGACAGGCGGTTTTCCCGCCCTCCCACCTCGGCCACGGCGTTCATGATATGCTCCTGAGCCTCCACCAGATTGGCCAGGGACTGCTGCACGCCGGTCTGGTTGTTGGTCTCGGTGAAAGCGACGAGATTGCCCATGACCTCAAACAGGTTCTTGGAATACTCGTCGTCGCCCTGGATGGTCAGGGCCATGTTCGCGCCGCCGTCATGGAACACGCGGTCCGCGTTCAGGGTGCCCAGAGTAAGGATGGAGCCGTTGGACGCGAGCACGGCGTCCGGGTCCATGTAAATGCCCCCGAAAATATCCTTGCCCACGTTGTTGACCTGGACCTGCTCGCTCGACGAGACGTCCAGATTGATCGCGGCCGTGCGCGGACGAATAATGAACTGCTGGCCCGGCTGCAGGATGTTGGAACCGTTTGATGTCAGTGTCAGAATGCCGCCGTTGGCCACGCTGAGCACGGTTTCGCTTGCCGAGGAATCGGCCTGGGCCACGTTGCCGGTCACCCAGTTTATACCGCCGTCCAGACTGTACGAATATTGGATGTCCTCGTTCATGGCCACGTCCGACTGGTTGTCGATGCGAATGGTCACATTGGCATCCAGGAAAGAGCCTGACGCCTCGGCCTCGATCAGGCCCACTCCCGGCCCGAGGGCATCCACCTGGGGCGGCGCGTCCTCGTCGTCACCGAGGTATTGCGCCGAAGGCCGAATCCACATCCAGGTGCCGTCCGACACGGATTCATCATCCGGATCGTTGACCTTGACGGTGGCGTCCCCGTGAAACGTCACGCTGGTTCCGCTCTCCGGCAAATTCAGCGTTCCCTCGCCACTATTGAAGGCCATGGAACCAGTTAGCCAGGTGCGGCCGCCGTCCGTGGAGTAGCGCACGCCCAGATTGGGATCGGAAAGATTCATGTCGCCGCCCACGGGCGTGGCTCCGGAGGTATCGAAATACTGCACCAGAACCGTGGTGTTCGATGAGCCGTTGACCGTAAACTCCGCGTTGCGGCCGAAGTCGTCGTCGTTGGTGGTCAGCCACATGATCTGCTTGAAGGCGGGGCTGTCCGTCTTGTGCCCGCCGAAAATGGAATTGCCCTCGAAATCGGAGTTGGCCAGGCCGACCAACTGCTCGAACAGGGAACGCATCTCGTAGCTGATCTGCTCGCGGTTGTTGTCGTCCACTGTGCCGGTGGCCGCCTGGGTGGCCAGTTCCTTGGCCCTGGTCAGGATGGTCGAGACCTGCATGAGCGCCTCGTCCGCGCTGCCCAGCCACCCCTTGGCCGTGGAGATGTTCTCCGAATACTGGTCCAGCGAACGCAGGGTGTCGCGATGATCCAGAATGCGGGTCATGCCGGTGGGATCGTCGCTCGGCTTGTTGATGGCCTTCTGCGTCTGGGCCTTGACGTTGAGGTCCACAAGCGAGGTCAGGGACGAGTTCAGGTTGTACACGTACCTGTTGAAGAGCATCTGTTGTGTTACGCGCATGGCCTTTTCCCCGCCTACGGTTTGAGCGACAGGATGGTTTGAAGCATTTCGTCCGCCGTGGTGATGAGCTTGGCCGCCGCCGTGTAGGACGCCTGGTACTTGATGAGATCGCTCATCTCCTCATCCAGGTTGACGCCTGAAATCTGCTGCTGCCGCTCATCCAGGTCATTGGCCAAAGCCTGATAAAAATTCTGGTTGAACTGGGCGCGGTTGGTGTCCGTGCCCACGTTGCCCACGATGCCGTTGTAATAGTCGAGGATGGTCTGCGACGTGGTCCCCTCCATGGCCGTGGACATGGTCACATTGACCTCGCGCAATCCATACATGGCCAACGCGGTGGTGTTGTCGCCGGGATTCATTTCGCCCGCGCCGTTCACGTGCCCGGTGGCCAGGAAATCAAGGTCCCCGGAAATCTTCTCGTTGACGGCCATGGAGCTGGCGTCGTCTCCCTTGAAAAAGGTATTCAGCCCCAACGCCGCGTACAGCCCGGCAGAATCGGTGCCAAAGGCGAAGGTGTAGCCGTCCTCGGCCTCCAGCTGGAGCTTGTTGTTGACGATGGTCGCGTTGATGGTTCCCGAATAGGTTCGATTGAAAGCGTCGCGAACGTCCTCCAAGGTATGCACGGCCGGGTCAAAGGTCGCCCCGCTGCCGTCGAAATCCAGGGCTGCCGCCGAAACCTGCAAGCCTGTGGACTCGTTGTAGACATGCATGAACGAACTGCCCGCCTGGAGCCGGTCGCCGAAGGCCAATCCGGTGGAATCACTGGCAAGGGCCTTGTCCATGTAATCCACCTGATAGGTGCCGTCGACCGAGGTGAACGCCTGCAATCCCGCGCCCTGGCTATGCCTGCGGTTGGTCTCCCATATGACGGATTCCGACAGCTCGTCGAGCTTGGACCGATATTTGCCCACGTAGTTGTCCCGGAAAGACAGGAGTGCGCCGATGCTGCCGCCCGTGAGCCGCTGGGTGTTCGATTCGCCGTTGAAATGAAGCTGCGGTGTTATCTCCTCGGCATGAGAGGTGTTCTGCACCCAGTACAGCCCCTGATGCGGGCTGATAACGAATCGGTCGCCGTCCACGAAGGAGCCGGAGGGCGATCCCTGGGCGTCGTCCGTGGAGCCGAACCATATTTGAAGGCCCTCGACATTGACGCGGTCGTCGTACTCGCGGGCGCTGAAATACCGTACATCGCCCGCCTCGTCCTTAAGCCATGTCACACCGCCGTCCAGAGAAACGCGGAACTGAGCCGCGTTGGCGCCGGACCCGACCTGCCCCACCGGATCGCCCGCATTGGAGGAAACGAACTCGATGGTATATTCGTAGTCGTCGTTGCCGTCGAAATACACGTTGCCTTCGAACCCGGAATCGGGCCGCAGGTCCTCGGTCTTGGCCGGAGCCCGGAACTCCAGGGAAAAGGCGCTCTCCCCGTCCACCAGAGTCTGTCCGGACCCGGTAAGAACGGTGTAATTGCCGCCGCCGTTGTCGATGGTCTTGATGTCCACAAGTTCGGCCAGGGCGCGGACCTTGCGCGCCCGCTCGTCGAACAGTGCGTTGGCGTTGTTCTGGCCTTCGATGTTATGGACCTGGATTTGCTGGTTCAGGTCGGCGATGTCGTTCATCAGGGAGTTGGCTTCGTTCACCTGCGACGCCACCTCGCTGTTGATCCGCTCCTGCATGAGGGAGAGATTGGTATCCACAGACTTGAGCGTGGTGATGAGGGTGGCCGCGTCATTAACCACGGTCTGGCGCGCGCCGTAGTTGTCCGGCCGTTGGGCCACTTCGTTCCACGAATTGAAATATTGGGACAGGGCGTCGCTCACCCCGGTGCCGCTCGACTCGTTGAGCAGGTTCTCCACGCCCTTGAGTTGTTCCCAGAGGTTGCCCCACATGTTGGTCAGGGAAGACTGCTCCAGGTACATGGACTCGACCATCTCATCAAAATGCCTGACTACCTCCTGGGCTACAACGCCGGTACCGAGCTGGCCCGGGGAATAGTCAATGTAGTTCCCTTCGCGCAGGAGCACCGAACGGCGGGAATACCCCTCGGTATTCACGTTGGAGATGTTCTCGCCCGTAACCTGCAGTTGCACCTGCGAGGCGAACAGGGCCCACCGGCCCATATCGAGGATGGAGTTGGCGCCGAAGGACATTACAGCCTCCCGCTCAACAGGCGCGCGTCATTGATGCCCTTGGCGAACCGGCCGGACCGGCCGTATGCCGTAGTGGACTTGGGCTTGATCTGGTTATGCATGAAGTTGAGCAGCCCCTTGCTCTGGTCGAACAGGGCCATGGCCATCTGCTGGTTCTTGGCCGCCTGCACGCCGCACTTCTGCTCGGCCGCGTCGAGACGGGCCAGCAGCTCGCGAAGGGAATCGCCCTTCTCGCGATCCAGGCCGGGGAAAAGATCCCTGACACGCTTGGCCGACGGCTCGACCGCGATGACCATGCGGCGAAGGGAACTACGTTCGGCCACGATCTGGCGCATGAGTTCCTGGATGGACAGCTCCACCTGGGAGACGGACTGGGGCTTGAGCTGGGTGAGGCGGGAAAATTCTTCCTCCAACAGGAGAAGCATGAGCAGCATGGCCTTGTTCTGCCGGACCAAATTTTCCTCTATCAGACGGATCATCCTGCTACCTCGTCACTCTTAATATTCTGTATTTTCTAAACAAAACTTAATCCAACCCTAGCTATGGCTCCCGGGTTTTCATCCTATTTCTGCAAGTTTCCGGCCAATCGCGGCGTCATTATCGGCGGCTTCCGTCCCATAGCCGCCCCGCCGTGCGCCGACCGTTGCGCCCGCAACGTCCGCGCCGGTGCGCCGGGCCTCAAGCCTGCGGGCCAACTCCTCCAAACGGGCCTTGACCTCCACGTCGCTCAGAACCCGCCCGGCGGGAGCGGACTCCTCCGTCTTTTCCACGGCGGCGTCCAAAGCCGTCCCCTTGGAATTCTCGATCACAGCGCTGCCGCCCCAGTCCTCAAGGGTCATGCCCGTGGGACGATTCATGACGATGGCCTTCGCGTCCCTATTCAGGGGAATGGGCTCGGCCTTGACCGGCGCGATATCCACCCCGCCGGACAGGGTGTCGTGGCTGGCCTCCTTAAGCTTGCGGCTGAGCTGATCGAAGATCATGTCCGCCAGCCCGATGCCGCCCGCCTCGGCCATCTTTTCAGAGAAATCCCGGTTGAACATGGACATGTAGGAATCCTCCTGCTTGGAGTGCAGGTATCCCTCCTTGGGCACGGACTGCTTCATCTGCTCCCAGAGCTTGCCGATGAAAACAGCTTCGAAATTCTGGCAGGCCTTCTTCAGCTTGGCCATCTTGTCCGGATCTCCGCCGGACAGATTCTTCCGCAGCCCCTGCATTTCGGACTTGAAACGGTCCAAGTCCTTGGTGTCGGCCACGCTCGCGGCCAGCCTGGGATCCATGGTACTGTCGATCATGCTAGATTACCTCCACTTCGGCATGTAGGGAGCCTGCCGCCTTGAGGGTGCGGATAATGGAAATGAGGTCGCGCGGAGTGGCCCCGATGGAATTCAGGCCGTCCACCAACTCCTGAAGGGTTGCGCCCTCCATGAGCATGAGCTGATTGTTCTGCTCCTGAATCTGAATATCGGTCTCCGGGGTAACCACGGTCTGGCCGTCGGAGAACGGACCGGGCTGGCTGACCTGCTCGGTCTCGGAGACCACGATCTGGAGATTGCCGTGGGCGACGGCCACGCGGCTCAAACGCACATCCTGGCCCAGGACCACGGTGCCGGTCTTCTCGTCCACCACGACCTTGGCCTTGCCGTCGGGCGAGATATCCAGATTCTCCAGAGAAGCCATGAGCGGAACCATGTTGCCCCGGAACCGGTCAGGCAGTTCCAGGTCGATGGTCGAAATATCCTTGGCCCGGGCGAACTGACCGCCCATGCTGGCGTTGATCTTGTTGACCACCTGCATGGTGGTCCCGAAATCACGCACGTCCAGGTTCACGGTCATGTGGTCCTGATTGTTGAACTGAAACGGCACGCCGCGCTCCACTACCGCCCCGTTGGGAATGCGGCCCACGGTGGGGATGTTCTTCTGGGCGTCCGCCGCCTCGCCGCCCACGGTGAAGCCGCCGATGGTCAGGGAGCCCTGGCCGACGGCGTAAACCCGCCCGTCCAGACCCTTGAGGGGCGTGACCAGCAGGACCCCGCCGAGCAGGGACTTGGCGTCGCCGAGGGAGGAGACGGTAATGTCGAGATGCGAGCCGGGCTTGGACGAGACGGGCATCTTGGCCGTGACCATTACAGCGGCCACGTTCTTGGGCTTGAGGTCGTCGGGATCGGTCTCCACGCCCATTTTTTCCAGCATGTTGGACATGGATCGCATGGTGAATGTGCTGGAGGTGCCATCGCCGGTCCCGGCGAGGCCGACCACCAGGCCGTAGCCCACCAACTCGTTGGTCCGCACCCCGCTGAAGGAGGCGATGTCCTTGAGCCGAGCCGCCTGGGCCTCGACCGGAGCGAGCACGGCCGCCAGGTACAGGACGAGCAGGACGAACAAAGCCGCCAGAACCAATGTCCTGGCCGCTTCGCCGGAGTCTACGGGGTTGGTGCGTTCATTCAGGGTCATGACGTTCACTCCTCAAACCTCTTCAATGCGTTATCCAGCCTCGCGGCTAGAAGGGATAAATGTTGTCAAGAATGCGCGACAGCCAGCCGGGACGCTGCTTGTCGGCCAGCACGCCCTGTCCGTAGATTTCTATCTGCGCCTCGGCCAGGCTGGTCGACGGAACCGAGTTGCTCGAAGAAATGTCGCGCTGGCGGATCAGCCCGCGAACCACCAGAAACTGGGTCTCGTTGTTGACCCGAATCCGGCGCGCGCCTTCCACCTGGAGAATGTTTCCCGGCAGCCTGCGCACGATGCGGGTGGCCACCGTGGCTTCGAACTCGGATTCCTGCTTGGTCTCGCCGTTACCCTCGAACTCGGAGGATTGGTTGGCCTTGATGCCGATGCCCGCCTTGGCTCCCAGGGTATCGGCAAGGGGGATGGCCCCGATCAGGCCCGTGGAGGGCATGGCCGTGACGGACGTATTGATGTCGTTGGACTTGTCCGCCGAGGTCTCGGACTTGATCTTGGTGGAGGCGGATTCCTCCACGCGGACCAGAACGATGTCGCCCACCCGGCTGGCGCGGTTGTCGTCGTACAGGAACTCCGACCTGTTGGAGTCGTACAGGGAACCCGGGTTGGAGGCCGGATTCTGCTCCTCGTAGGCAGGCGGCGTGAGCACCGGCATGGGCTCGTCCTGATATTTTGGCGCGCAACCCGCGGCCAGCAGGATGGAGGCCATTATCATAATGAAATAGCGTCTCATGACGTTGCTCCTTGTCTATCTGACGACCACGGTTTCACTGTCGACCACCGTTGCCAAAACGATCTTGTTACTTTGCGTGTTGCGGACCTCCACCTGCTGGCCCGCGCCCGCCTCACCCATGGCCTCGGCCTTGATGGACAAACGAATGCCCCGGCCGTTGAAAACCAGGTTGACCATCTCGCCCCGCTCCACGAGCGGGACCGGCTCCAGGTGAGACTGGGTGAACACCTGCCCGCGCCCAAGGGTCCGGGTCATGCGCCAAGGTCCGCCGGCGCCGTCCCAGACGTCACGGTTGTAGGCCAGGTTCATGCGGCGGAAGGAAACCTTGTTGGCGGTCACCCGCTCGTTCCGGTTCAAGGGGCGCGCGGCAACGGGAACTGCCTTCCACACATCAGCGAAAACCACGGCCGACCGACGGGAAATAACCTTGCCGTCCGGCGTCACACCGCACAACATGATGTCGTTTCGGCCGGGCTTGAAATCACCCTTCATGTCGACAACCAGCCGGTCGTAATCATTGGGGAAGAAAATATGGTCCGGCATCTGAAGATTGTTGAGCTTCACGTCGCCGCCCAGCCCCTTGGCCTTGGGCGTCAAAAAGGCGACGATCCGAGACGTCAATTCCGAGGAATCCACCACTCGGCCGCCGGTCTGCACGGTCAATTGGCTCGGCAGCGCCAGGTTGCCCGCTTCTTCGCCCATGTAATATTCGAGAATCCGCCGGAGCTTGTCCCTGGGCACGGTGACCACGTGGCCAAGCCGGTCCGAGGCTTTCCAGAGTTTAACGGTCGACAGGGTCGGCCACTGGCGTTGCGCCACAGCGTCCACCGGGTCCGCTATCTCGCCCAAAAGGACGTCGGGCCCCTTGACGCAGGCCACGCTTCTGACCAGCCCCTTCCATCGGTTGCCTCCGGCCGCTCCGGCCGGAACGGACCCGGCCAACAGCACGGCGGCCAGGCACGCCGCAAGAACGTACCGAACGCCCCTGGCGCGACGACTCCGCTTCTTCCACATAAATACGAACCTGCCTTGCGGCGCGATCTCCCGGATCAGCCGCTATCGCTTGATGTTGATGGCCGTCTGCAACATGCCGTCCGAGGTGGTAATGGCCTTGGAGTTGATCTCGAAGGCGCGCTGGCCCACGATCAGGCCGACCATCTCGTCCACCATCTCAACATTGGAACCTTCCAGAAAACCCTGGGCTATGGTCCCGAAGTTCTCGTCGCCCGGAGTTCCGGCCACGGCCGTGCCCGAGGCTTCGCTCTCGCGGTAGAAGTTCCGCCCGGTGGCGATGAGTCCGGCCGGGTTCTGGAAACGATAGATGTCTATATCGGCCTGGGCGAGCACGGTGCCATCCTTGTCCAGGGCCGATATGGTCCCGGTCTCGGAGACCGACACGCTGGCCGTCTCGGGCGGGACGGTGAATTCCGGCTGCAACGCGTGCCCACCCGCCGTAACCAGACGGCCTTCGTCGTCCAATTCAAAGGAACCGTCGCGGGTATAGACTTCCTCTCCGTTCATCATGACCTGGAAAAAGCCCTCGCCTTCGATGGCCATGTCCAGGGGGTTGCCGGTGTTCTGGAAGTCGCCCTGGGTAAAGAACTTGTGCACGGACACGGGACGCACGCCCATGCCGATCTGCATACCCACCGGAGTCCGGGTGCCGTCGGCATTCTGGCTGCCCGCGATCTTCAGCGTCTGATACATGAGGTCCTCGAACTCCGCCCGACTCTTCTTGAAGCCGGTGGTGGAGACGTTGGCCAGGTTGTTCGAAAGAGTGTCGATCTGCGTCTGCATGGCGATCATGCCGGTCGCAGAGGTCCACAGGGAACGCATCATGATGCAATCCTCCTAGCTAGGCGGTGGGACGGCCCACCTGAGTGATCAATTTGGTGTCCAGATCGCTGTCGGTCTGAATCATCTTCGTATACATTGTGAAAGCCCGTTGCGTTTCGATCATGGAAACCATCTCGGTGACGACCTCCACATTGGACTTCTCGATGAATCCCTGGGCCACGGCGAGCTCCTCGGGCGGGATTTGCCCCGCGCCGCCGGGATCGACAAAATAGTTGGACCCGGTCCGCTCAAGTGCTGTAGGGTCTTCGAAATCGACGAGGTCGAAGGCTCCGGCAGGCTGGCCGTTGACGAGGACATTTCCGTCGCCGTCCGCCTCGATGCGCCCTCCGGGAGGAACAATCAGCGGACCGCCGCTGACCAGAACTGGATGCCCATCGAGAGTGCGAAGCATCCCATTGGAATCGGTGACGAAATTCCCTGCTCTCGTGTAAAGCATCCCATCGTCGCCCTGAACGGAAAAGAACCCCTGGCCGGAGAGCGCGAAATCAAGCTGGTTGCCCGTGCGCTCAAGGCTGCCCTGCTGAAAGTCGGGCTGCTGGGCCGAAAGACGCGCCTTGGCCATGATATGCCCTTCCGGGAACATGTCCTTCCCCCGGATGGAGGTCTTCGAATCCACGAGATAGTCATGGGCGAAACGGACAAAGGTGTCATGGAAGGCCAATTTGTCCTTCTTGAAAGCCGATGTATTCACGTTCGCCAAATTATTGGCGATGGACGACATCCTCAATTCATTGGATAAAGCCCCGAATATGGCGCTTTGCGTACTGTCCCGCATAGGGTGTTCCTCCTGTTCGGCGGGAGTTTTGCACTATACATGCCAATGCCGGAGGGGGGCCTTTTTTTCCGGTCCGGCTAGATTCTGCATCAAGATTGTTGACAACCCCTGTGCATATGTATAAATAGCTTCGTTTCCGAGCGGGTGTAGCTCAGTTGGTAGAGTACAAGCTTCCCAAGCTTGGTGTCGCGGGTTCGACCCCCGTCACCCGCTCCAAAGCCTTTCGCAGAGTTCAATAAAAGAACTCTGCGGGGTTCGCGTAGGTGAGCTCGGGCTCACCTTTTTTTATTTGCCGGACTGGAATGCCTTTCCGGCGGGAGAATTGAAACGATGCGCCAGACTTTTGAGGAAATGTTGTCGGATATGATCCGGCCCGAGGTGGAGAACCTCGGCTACGTCTTCTGGGGCCTGACCTCCCCTTCTACGGGCAAGAAGCGCGTCGTCCGCATATACATCGACGCTCCGGACGGCGTGAACATCGACCAATGCGCCGAAGTCAGCCGTCAGGTGGGACTCATGCTTGAGGTGGAGGACGTCATTCCCGGCGCCTTCAATCTTGAAGTCTCTTCGCCCGGACTGGAGCGCCCCTTCTTTAATCCGGACCAACTGACCGGCTACGAGGGCCGCAAGGTCGACATTCTGCTCCATGAGCCGATGGACGACCGCCGCAAGTACAAGGGCGAGCTGACCGAGGTCGAAGGCGAAACCGTCACCGTCAAGATCGACGACGAAACCGTTGACTTCGATTGGACCGCCATCAAGAAAATCACCTTGGTCCACGAATTTTAGTTGATATCACTGCCGGGGGGAGAGGCCCAACCGGCGCAAGCGGAGGTTTATCATGTCGGAGCTGAAAAGAGCCATCGACCAGATCAGCAAGGACAGGGGCATCGACCGCGACCTGTTGATCGACACCCTTGAGGAGGCAGTCCGATCCGCCGTGGCCCGCAAATACGGCGAGACCATGGACATCGAAGTGGCCTTCAACGAGGAACTCGGCGAGATCGAGGTCTTCGAATTCAAGGTTGTCGTGGACGAGGTGCATGACCCCGTCAGCGAAATTTCTCTCGAAGACGCCGTCGCCCACGATCCCAACGCCCAGTTGGACGACGAAATGGGCTTCCCGCTCAAGATCGAGGAACTCGGCCGCATTGCCGCCCAGAGCGCCAAGCAGGTCATCATCCAGCGGATGCGCGACGCCGAGCAGGAAATCATTTACGAAGAATACAAGGACCGCGTGTCCGAGATCGCCAGCGGCATCATTCAACGCCGCGACCGCACCGGCTGGATCATCAACCTCGGCCGGACCGAGGCCCTGCTGCCCAAGGACGAGCAGATCCCCAGAGAGCGCTACAAGCGCGGCGACCGGGTGCAGGCATATATCATTGATGTATTGAAGGAGTCGCGCGGCCCGCAGGTCATCGTCTCCCGCTCGCATCCCGACTACATGGTCGAACTCTTCAAGCGCGAAGTGCCCGAGGTTGCCGACGGTACGGTCAAGATCATGGGTGTCGCCCGCGATGCAGGACTGCGCGCCAAGGTGGCCGTAATGTCCCGCGAGCGCGATGTGGACCCGGTTGGCGCCTGCGTGGGCATCCGAGGCTCCCGCATCCAGAACGTGGTGCAGGAGCTCAAGGGCGAGCGCATCGACATCGTTGTCTGGTCTCCGGACATCGCCATGTACGCCCAGCACGCCCTCTCCCCCGCCGTGATCTCCCGGATTACCGTGGACGAGGAAGAGGAAGCACTGGAAGTGGTCTGCCCCGACGATCAGCTCACCCTGGCCATCGGCCGCAAGGGGCAGAACGTCAAGCTGGCCGCCAAGCTCCTCGGCTGGAAAATAGACATTTTCACCGAATCCCGGTACGGCGAGCTCAATGCCGCACGCAAGGGCATGGACCAGATCGCCAGCGTGGCCGAAGTTCCCATGGAAAACTTCTTCGCCGCGGGCTTCGAATCCATCGACTCCATTGTGCGGACCGACGACGAAGAACTTCTGGCCATCAAGGGCATGACCGAGGCCAAGATCGCGGACATCCGCCTGGCCATCAATATGCTCGCGCCGGATTTGGATATCGAGCAGCCCGCTTCCGAGCCCGATGAGGCCCCTACCGCAGAGGCATCCGAGGTTGAAGCGGAAGAACTCGGCGAAGAAGCCGAAAAGAATAACGAGACTCCCGCCGAAGGCGAGGAAAACAAGTAAACTCCGGACGGAAACGACGCATGAGCGACCAAGGGCAAGAGCCTGAACGCATGTGCGTCGTTTGCCGCAAGCGGTTCCCAAAGCGGGAGCTTCTGCGGTATGTGCGCCCCGGAGAAACGGACGGACCTGACGCGGGTCCGATTCCGGACCCGGCCATGACCTGGCCGGGACGTGGATATTACGTATGCGGCCAGGCCCGATGCCGGGAACGATTCCCGAAGATCATGGCGGGCCTGATGAAGAAACGTGCGAGGTGATTAGATGACGGCAAAGGTTCGGGTAGAAGACTTGGCTGCTGAGCTCAATCTCAGCAACAAGGAGATCATTCAGCAGCTTCGCGAGATCGGCGTCCAGGCGAAAAGCCAGAAGACTGTCGTGGAAGACGAAGATGTGGACCGCCTCAAGGCGGAATTGAAGAAAGGCGGCGCCGGAAGAAGAGAGGTCCGCCGAGTGGGCGAGTCCGGCGTCATCATCCGGCGCAGGCGCAAGAAATCCAAATCTTCCAAGGAAGAAGCCGCGCACGTTACCGAGGAATCGGCTGACGGAATCGAGGAATCCGCCCAGGAGACTGGTGCGCCTGAATCCGTCGAGGCCGCGCCTGCCGAGAAGGAAACCGTGAAGGCTCCCGAAAAGGAAGCCGAGGTAACCATTGAGGAGCCCGCTCCCAAGGCGGCCCCGCGCAAATCGGTTCCCCAGGTCAAAATTATAAAGCCCGCCGTCGAGGAGCCCAAACAGGCCCCCGAAAAGGAAGTCGTCGAGGTCGCAGAGGCCCCGGCCGCTAAAGCCGTGGCAGCAGAGGCCGCTCCCGAACCCGCCCCTGCCGAAGCCAAGCCCGAACCTGAGGCCGCGCCTGAAGCCGAAGCCGTTTCCGAACCTGCGCCCGAGGCCAAAGCCGCTTCCAAACCTGCTGCTCACGCGGAAAAGGCCGAGGAGAAGGCGGAAGCCACACCCGCCGCCGCTCCCGCACGGGAGGAAAAGGCGGAAAAGGCCGAGCCCAAGAAGAAGAAAAAGAAGAAGAGAGAGCCCGAGGCCCCCAAGGTCCGGATTATCTCCATGCCCACCGAGGCCGAAGTACAGGCCCGCGAGGCGGCCAAAGAGGCCCAGGCCGAACGACGTCCCGCCAATCGCGGCGCGGGTCGGCCCACAGGCCGTCCCGGCGCTCGTCCCGGCGCTCGGCCCGGCGCGCGGCCCGGTGCGGGGCCCAAGCCGAATGGCGCCGCTCCCGTTCCGGATCCTGGTGTGGCCGACGGTCGCAGCAAGAAGAAAAAGGGCAAGAAGGATCGCCGTGTGGTCGAGTTCGCCAACGATGGAGGACAGGATCACACCAACAAGCTGTACAGCGATAATTTCCCGCAGGGACGCAAGGGTCGCAGAAAGAAGGGCCGCCGAGGACAGCAGTCCGTTATGCATCACGACCAGCCCCAGGCGCAGCCGATGAAGGCGGCCAAGCGTAAAATCAAGTTTGACGAGGCCATCCGCCTTGCCGACATGGCCCGCCAAATGGGCATCAAGGCCCAGGACCTGATAAAGGCCCTCTTCGGTCTTGGTGTCATGGCCACCATCAACCAGTCTTTGGACCTGGATACCGCTTCCCTGCTGGCCGGTGAGTTCGGCTACGAGGTTGAGAACGTGTCCTTCGACGAGCAGGAATTCCTCATCCCCACCGAGGGAGACAAGGAAGAGGATCTCAAGCCGCGTCCGCCGGTCGTGACCATCATGGGTCACGTCGACCACGGCAAGACCTCCCTGCTCGACGCCATCCGCATGTCCAACGTGACGGACGGCGAAGCTGGCGGCATCACTCAGCACATCGGCGCGTACCACGTCCAGACCGCCCGGGGCGAAATCGTCTTCCTGGATACCCCCGGTCACGAGGCGTTTACCACCATGCGTATGCGCGGTGCCCAGGTGACCGACATCGTCATCCTGGTTGTCGCTGCCGACGACGGCGTCATGGATCAGACCCGAGAGGCCATTTCCCACTCCAAGGCGGCCGGCGTACCCATCGTGGTGGCCGTGAACAAGATGGACAAGGAAGGGGCCAACCCGGACAACGTCAAGCGTGAGCTGGCCGAATTGGGCCTGGCACCTGAGGAATGGGGCGGCGACACCATCTTCGCCCACGTTTCCGCCAAGAAGAAAGAAGGCATTGACGAGCTGCTCGAAATGGTTCTGCTCCAGGCCGAGGTCATGGAGCTCAAGGCCAACCCCGACAAGCACGCCCGCGGACACATCGTCGAGGCGCGCCTGGACAAGGGGCGCGGCCCGGTGGGCACCATGCTCATCAGCGAAGGCACCATCAACCAGGGCGACAGCTTCGTGTCCGGCATCCATTTCGGAAAGGTCCGGGCCATGTTCAACGACCAGGGCAAGAAGATCAAATCCGCCGGTCCGGCCATGCCCGTGGAAATCCAGGGCTTTGACGGCCTGCCCGAAGCCGGTGACGAGCTGTTCGTGGTGGACGACGAAAAGGTCGCCCGCCGCATCGCCCAGAGCCGCGCAATGAAACAGCGTGAGCGGATTCTGTCCGCCAAGACCAAGGTCACTCTGGAGTCCTTCCTGGCTTCCAAGCCCAACGACGAGGCCCAGACCCTGAACCTGGTGCTCAAGGCCGATGTGCAGGGTTCGCTGGAAGCCGTGACCGAGGCCCTGAACAAGCTGTCTACGGACGAGGTCAAGATCAGCGTCGTCCATGGCGGCGCGGGTGCCATCACCGAATCCGACATCCTGCTTGCGGGTGCGTCCGAGGCCATCATCATCGGCTTCAACGTCCGCCCGAACCTGAAGGTCAAGCAGATCGCCGAGCAGGAAGGCGTGGAAATCCGCTTCTACGACATCATCTACAAGCTGGTGCAGGAAGTGAAGGACGCCATGAGCGGAATGCTCGCCCCGGACATCGAAGAGGTGTACCTGGGCCAGGCCGAAGTGCGAGCCACCTTCAACGTGCCCAAGGTCGGCGTGATCGCGGGCTGCATGGTGGCCGACGGCAAGATAACCCGGGGTTGCAAGGCTCGGCTGCTGCGCGACGGCGTGGTCATCTACACCGGCCAGATCGCTTCCCTGCGCCGCGAAAAGGACGATGTGCGTGAAGTGGCCAAGGGCTACGAATGCGGCATCGGACTGGAAAAGTTCAACGACGTAAAGGTCGGCGACACCATTGAAGCCTTCGATACGAAGGAAGTCGCCCGTACCATCGACTAGCATAGAGAACCCAATGACGCGGGCGGCTCATTGGCAAATGGGCCGCCCGCATTCTTTTTTTCAACAGGAACCGGCATGATTATCGGCGTCCTCTCCCTCGAATTCAGGCTGCACGGCAACCGCTCCCTCAAGGACAAACGCAAGGTTTCCCTGAGCCTGAAGCAAAAGCTGCGGAACAAGTTCAACGTTTCCGTTGCCGAGACCGACGCTCTCGACGTACATGACAAGCTGGTTCTGGGCGTGGTCACCACAGCCAATGCCACGGAACGGGTGGAGAGCACCCTGTCCAAGGCCCTGGCCATGGTGGAGGCAATTTCCCCGGTGGAACTGACACGCTGCAACACGGAAATATTTTCGGATACCGAATAGAGGACAAGGCAATGAAAGCATCCGGTTCGAGACGAGCCGTGCGCATGGGCGACCAAATCATGCGCGAAATCGGCACCCTTCTCGTGGAGGAGGCGGCGGACCCGCGCCTGCAGTTCGTCACCCTGTCCGGCGTACGCATGAATTCCAACCTGCGTATCGCCGAGATATTCTACACAGTTTCGGGCGACGCCGAGCACCGCAGAGAGGTCCAGGCCGGTCTGGAGAAGGCCACTGGCTTCCTCCGCTCCCGGCTCGGACGCATCCTCAAGCTGCAATACACCCCGGAACTTCGCTTCCAGTTCGATGAATTTCTTGAGGACGTGGTCTATGGAAAGTCCCATCCGAAGGATTAGCGACGTAATCAGAGACCACGACGAGTTTCTGGTCGCCTCGCACTACAGTCCCGACGGCGACGCCATCGGCTCCATCTGTGCCCTTGGGCATCTCCTGACCACCATGGGCAAACGGGTCAAGCTCTACAATCCCTCCGGCCTGCCTTCGCGCTATGCCTTTGTCGACGCGCCGACACCCATTGCATGTGAGCTGCCCGACACCCTGCCCGCCTGGACCTTCGTCCTGGACTGCGGCAGCCGCGAACGCATGGGGGAAGCCCTGGCCGCCCGCTCGGACGAAACCGGATTCATCAACATTGACCATCACCTGGGCAATGACGAATTCGGCACGGTCAATTGGGTGGACCCGACCCAGCCTGCCGTGGGCAATATGATCGCCCTGCTGGCCAAGGCGCTTGACGTGCCGCTCACCGGCCCTCTGGCCGAATGCATATACCTGGCGGTAGCCACGGACACCGGCTTCTTCACCTACGGCAACACCACCCCCGAGTCGTTGGAGTTGGCCGCGCAGATGCTCCGCTCCGGACTCGATATCGCCCTGATGAACGAGCGCATTACCAAGCAATGGTCCGAGAACCGCATGAAGCTGTGGACCGAGGCCATGAGCACCATGGAACTTTTCCAGGACAAACAGATCTGCGCGGCCGTAATCACGAAGAAAATGTTCGAACGCACCGGGACCACCAACGCGGACACCGAAAATCTGATTAATTTTCTGCGCCGTCTAAAAACCGTACGCGTGGCCGCCATCCTGCGCGAGGAAGGACCGGACCTCTACAAATTCAGCCTGCGCTCCTACGGGGACGACAATGTCCAGCAGGTGGCCGCCCGGTTCGGCGGCGGCGGGCACAAGAATGCGGCAGGCGGCTCCATCCAGGCCCCTCTGGCCGAGGCCAGGGAACTGCTCATCGAGGCCGTTGCAGAACAACTGGAGCGTGGATAGATGGGACGCCGATCCAAGAAACGCAGCCCGTTCCAACTCGACGGCCTGCTTATCCTGAACAAGCCGTCCGGCCCCACGTCGACCGACTGCCTGAACGACATCAAACACCGCCTCAAGCAGTTCAAAATCGGTCATGGCGGCACCCTGGACCCCATGGCCGAGGGAGTGCTCCTGGTCCTTCTCGGACAGGCAACCAAGCTTGCGCCGTACCTTTCCGGCGGGACCAAGACCTATTCCGGAACATTTCGGCTCGGAATAACCACCGACACGCTTGATATCCAAGGGGAAATACTCAAGGAAAGCCCGGTGGAGGCCACTTCGGCAGATGTCGAACGTGAAATTTTGTATTGGAAAGAGTTGACAGAGCAGGAGGTTCCTGCCTATTCGGCTGCCAAACACGAGGGGAAGCCGCTGTACGCCCTGGCCCGCGAAGGCCTGGAAACACCGGTCAAAATGAAGCCCATCGTGATTTCTCATGTGAAAGCGCTGGACGTGAATCCGCCCGAAGCGGCATTCAGGGTCAGCTGTTCCGCGGGCACCTACATACGATCCCTGGTCCACAGCTTGGGGACACGAATGGGGTGCGGCGCGGCGCTGACCAGCCTGGTCAGAGAAGCCAGCGAGCCTTTCCGGCTCGATCAGGCCTTTGACCTGGAGGACGTTCTGGAGCATCCGGAATTATTTCCGGAACGGGTGATTCCGCTTGCGGACACCCTGCCTCACTGGCCGAGGTATCGGTTGACCGAACCGCTGGCCGGACTCGTCATGAACGGGTCCTGGCTGCCGGTGACCGACCAACCCGGTACCATGCTGGCGGGCGTACTCGGCGATCGAGCCATGTTGCTCGGTCCCGACGGCTCCCCCTTGGCACTGGTGGAGGCCAAGCTTCAGGACGACAAGCCCAGATGGGCCATTCTCCGGGGACTCTGGAACCGGGACTGATCCGTAACGGGACCTCTGCGTCCGGCACAACGTTAAAAGCAACATCCAACTTAGGAGGATATCGCTGTGGTGATGACTGCTGAAGAAAAACAGAAGATCATTGACGAGTACAAGACCTGCGAAGGTGACACCGGGTCCCCGGAAGTCCAGGTTGCGCTGCTGACCGCGCGCATCACCTACCTGGCCGCCCACTTCAAGACCCATACCAAGGATCACCACTCCCGCACCGGCCTGCTGAAACTGGTCGGACAGCGCAGAAAACTGCTCAAGTACCTGCAAAACAAGGACATCCAGCGCTACCGCGACCTGATTGGCCGCCTCGGTCTGCGCAAGTAGTTCTTTGAAGAATTGATGTTTGGGGGAGGGTAAAACCTCCCCCGCTCGTACGTCACTTTCTGCGTCGGAGCCGTCTTTCCATGGCCCCGAGCGAATCCCCACCCACAGATTAGTTGGCTGCGGAAGGCGTTTTTGGGAACCCGAGGTTCCCATGGCCCCAAAAGCTCCTCCCCAAGCCGGCTAACCCCACTCGAGGGATTATCGCAGAAAGTGATCCACCTTTATTGCCTTAATTCATAAGGCAGGAGAATCTCCATGACGATGATTCCTTTCGACGCCACCAGCGTTACCGCGACGGTCGGCGATCTCGACATCACCATCGAAACCGGAAAATACGCTCGCCAAGCCTCCGGCGCGGTGACCATTTCTTCCGGAAGCACCACTGTTCTGGTCACCGCCGTGACCCAGCCCCTGGCTGAAGACCGGGGCTTCTTCCCGCTGACCTGCAACTATCAGGAAATGGCTTACGCCGCCGGCCGCGTGCCGGGCAACTACTTCCGCCGCGAGGGCCGTCCCTCCGAGCATGAGACCCTGGTCTCCCGGCTCATCGACCGTCCCATCCGTCCCCTGTTCGCAAAGGGCTTCTCCGACGAAGTGCAGATCATCGCCACTGTCCTGTCCGCCGACAAGCACGTCAACCCGGACGTTCTGGCCCTGACCGGCGCTTCCGCCGCCTGCCACATTTCCAAGATGCCCTTCCTCGGCCCCATCGTCGGCGCCCGCGTGGGCTACGTGGACGGCGAGTTCGTCCTCTACCCCACCTACAAGGGCATTGAGGAGCGTTCGTCCCTGAACCTGATCTTCGCCGCAACCCGCGAGGCCATGGTCATGGTCGAAGGCGGCGGCAACTTCGTCTCCGAAGACATGGTGGCCGACGCCCTGGCCTGGGGCCACGAGCAGGTTGGACCGCTCTTCGACATTCAGGATGAGCTCCGCGACAAGGTCGGCGTGCCCAAGATTGAAGTGGCCGCCCCCGAGCGCGACGAAGAAGTGGCCGAGTACCTCGGCGAGATCATCACCGATGACCTCAGGAAGGCCCTGACCACCCCTGAGAAGCTGGTCCGCTACGCCGCCAAGGACGCTGCCAAGAAGAAGGCCAAGGAAGCCGTTGCCGAGAAATTCCCCGACGATTCCGCCAAGCTGGCCGAGGTCGACAACATCGTCGGCGACATGACCAAGAAGTTCGTCCGCGAACGCATCGTCAAGGAAGGTCTGCGCATCGACGGCCGTGACACCACCACCGTCCGTCCGCTGTCCATCGAAGTGGGCGTTCTCCAGCAGACCCACGGCTCGGTCCTGTTCCGCCGCGGCGAAACCTGCTCCCTGGCCGTCGCCACCCTGGGTTCCACCCGTGACGAGCAGCGTTACGACTCCCTGCTCGGCGACGCCACCAAGCGTTTCATGCTCCACTACAACTTCCCGCCCTACTGCGTCGGTGAAGCCCGCATGTTGCGCGGCACCTCCCGCCGTGAAGTGGGCCACGGAGCCCTGGCCGAACGCGCCCTTTCTCCGGTGCTGCCCAGCCCCGAGGAATTCCCGTTCACCATCCGCGTGGTCTCCGAAATCATGGAGTCCAACGGTTCCTCCTCCATGGCTTCCGTGTGCGGCGCAACCCTGTCCCTCATGGATGCGGGCGTGCCCATCTCCGATCCCGTGGCCGGTATCGCCATGGGTCTTTGCAAGGAAGACGACCAGTACTTCGTCCTGACCGATATCCTCGGCGACGAGGACGCCCTGGGCGACATGGACTTCAAGGTCGCGGGCACCCGTGACGGCATCACCGCCATCCAGATGGACATCAAGATCGGCGGCATCCCGCAGGAAGTCCTCAAGAAGGCCCTGTACCAGGCCAAGGAAGCCCGGACCCACATCCTCGACCACATGGCTGAGGTTCTGGAAAAGCCGCGCGCCGAACTGTCCACCCTGGCCCCGCAAATGGCCGTGGTCTACATCGATCCCGAAAAGATCCGCTCCGTCATCGGACCCGGCGGCAAGAACATCAAGGCCATCACCGCCGAGACCGAAGCCGACATCGACATCGAGGATTCCGGCAAGATCTCCATCTTCGCCCCGACCATGGCTTCCATGGAAAAGGCCAAGGAAATGGTGCTCTACTACGACCAGAAGCCCGAACCCGGCAAGAACTACAAGGGCGTCGTGCGCAAGATCCTTGAGGTCGGCGCGCTCGTCGAAATTCTGCCCGGCCAGGAAGGCATGTTGCATATCTCCCAGCTCGACTTCGACCGTGTGGAACGCGTGGAAGACATCGTTCAGCTCGGCCAGGAAGTCATGGTAAAGTGCATCTCCCTGGAGCCCGGCGGACGCATCCGCCTGTCCCGTAAGGCCTGGCTCATGGAAGAGGCCGGACAGGAGGTCAACCTGGACGACTTCAAGCGTCCCGCTCCGCGCAACAACGACAGAGGCGGACGCAACGACCGCGGTGACCGCGGTGATCGCGGTGGACGCCGCCGCCGTTAGGCTCGGCAGTCAGCAATGATTAAACGCCCTGTCCGGATACGTCCGGACAGGGCTTTTCTTTTCGGCGAGAACGACTCAACGGCGTTTCCAAGTCTCCATCCCCCGATGATCGGCAAAGGGTTGTGGGCATCGTGGCCTGGTGGTATTCTTGGAAAAAACAAGGAAAGAGTTATGAGCGAAACAATCATATACGGCAAATCCACCTGCCCGCACACCAAACGCGCACTGGCCGCGCACCCCCAGGCGCGCTTCGTGGACATCCTGGCCTCCGGGGCCAATCTGGAGGAAATGCTCAAACTCTCCGGCGGGCTGCGTCGCATCCCGGTCATCGTCCACGATGGGGAAACCACCGTAGGATTCAACCGGGGCTCCTGACACGTCTGATCCCCGGCAGGCTGCCGGGCCCACTCCCCCATATACTCACCAAATGGCTCCAGCCCGAAATGACCGGCTGCCCCCGGACCGAAGCATTCCGCTTCCTCCCCGCACGCAGCCTCGGCCTGTCCGGCTCGTGATTCCGCCAGCCCTTGCAATGCCCTGCTCAATACGGCCGGGCGGCGTCCCGTCAACCGACCAGTACGCCCGCGTAACCCACGACCTGCTGGAAGTCGCCGGATACCTCGCCTGAAGTGGCGTAGGCCTCCAGATCGGCATGTGTCGCGCCGAGTTCAAGCGCCGCATATAATCCCACTGTCATGGGCAACACTCCGCACATGGAAATATGCCGGGAGCGCACCGTGTCGTAGAGCACGGCGGGATCGAGGGTCATCATCGGTTCCAGGGCCATGCCGTCCATCTTGTGGGCGTCCTCGTGGGAAATGTAATGGCTCATGTCAGAACTGACCACAATGGACACGGGATTCGGAAAAGCGGCCAAGGCCCGACCGATGGCGCGTCCCACCCGCTCCAGAGAGTCCAGGGCGGGTGCGGAGATACTGATGGGCACGATGGTTGTGTCCGGATTGAGGCGATAGAGAAACGGCAGGATCACTTCCAGGGAATGCTCCCCCATGTGCGCCGAGGTATCCGCCTGGACATCCTTGTCGGCATCAAGCAGCGCCCCGGCCAGGGCGGTGTCGATGGACAGGAATCCGCCTGGAATCGCCCAGCCGCCGTCTGGCCACAGGGCGAACCGCTCTCCCCGCCCCGTATGGTTGGGACCGAGCAACAGCACGGTGGGCGCGAGATTGGCCGTGCCCAAGGTCTTGCCGCAAACCGCTCCCGAATACACGTACCCGGCGTGAGGCACCATGGCCAGCAGGGTGCGCTCCTGCCGTTTGCCCTCGGCCAATCCGAGATACTCGTCAACCGTGGCGTACAGCTCTTCCGGCTGTGCCTCGTAAAACCGTCCCGCAACAATGGGATTTCTGTCCATGCTCCACCTCAACAAACAGTTGTTTAACCATTCACGCCTGCTGAATAGCACAAATCGGCCTCCAACCATACCCGAACGGCAAAAAAACCGACAAGAATTGATGGAAAGAGAGAAAAACGCCTGCCCGCCGGTCTACCCCGGGTTGGGAGCGTACTGGCTGGCCTGTCGTTCGAGGCTGTGCGTGTCGAGAGCGGCCTTGGCTAGCTGGGCCTGAAGGGAATCGGGCTTCTTCTCGATGATGTCCTGAAGCAACTGCTTCCATTCCTCAATGGCCCCGGCCTTGCGATAGATGCGGGCGAGCTTGAACCGGGTGGAGGCCCACTCGGGATTGTCCACGGAAATGTACTTGTCATACTCCCTGGCCCACTTGAGCGCCTCTTCGTAACGCCCGGACCGCTCGGTGGCGTAGATGGACATGAGCACCGCGTCCTTGACCTTCTCGGGGTCGCCGTCGCTCTGCAACAGCAACGCCAGGGCCTCCTGGGAATAGACGAAAACCCGGCGCAAATCCTGCCGTTCCATGGCGTCCTTGGCCATGTAATACATGGCGTAGGCACGGAATGCCGGGTCCACGGTGGCGTCCTTGGCCAGATCGGCCCACAGGGTCACGGCGCGCTTGCCGTCTCCGAGATTCTGCAGGGACATGGCCCGCGCATATTCGAGCTGACGCTGCTGTTCGGGCTTGAGCTTCCAGTGCTTGGAGGCCATGGACACGAGATCGGAAATGTCCTGCCAGGCGAGCTGATCGAGGTAAATATTCACGGCCAGGCCGAGAGCCTGATCCGAGACGCCTGCAAGCTGTTTCTCCACAAGATACGGCTTGAGCAACTCAAGGGCCTTTTCGGGCTGCCCCACCTTCCAGTAGCTGGTGGCGATGGCGAGCCTGGTGTTGTCGTCGACCTTGGAGTCCTTCTTGCCGATGAAATCGTAGGTCTCCCAGTAGCGGACAATGCGGCCGTAGCGTTCCTCGGCGAGCATCCCGGGCACTGCGAGGACGAAAACCGAGTCGCCCAGAATCCGGGCCTTGTCCACCAGCGGACTGTCGGGATACTTCTCGACGAGATCCTGGGCCGAGGACAGGGCTTCGGGATATTTTTTGTTGAAGGCGTACCACATGGCCAGCTTGAGCTGGGCGATGGGCGCAAGCGGACTGTCCGGATGCCGGCTGACGATCTCGGTATAGACCCGCTTCGGGTTGAGGTTGTACGGCCGGTTAAAGACATCCACCATCTCGTGCATGGCCGGATCGTCGTAGATGCCCTCCTCGGCCAGCCGCATCTTGGAGATGAGGCCGCCCTCCTTGTCCGGATAATCCTTGACCGCCTTCTCGTACACCTGCTTGGCCGCGCCCTTGTCGTTCATGCGCAGGTAGATGTCCCCGAGACGGGCCAGGACTACATCCGCGCCGTCCGCATCGGGATTGAGGTTGTAGAAGGTGAAATAATGGTTCTTGGCCTGCTCCCACTTCTTGAGCTGCGTCTCCACGCCGCCCGCCAGCCGCAGGAAATCCATGTTCTCCATGTAATAGTCGGGCCACCGCTTGTCGATGTAGTCCACGATCTGGAAAGCCTGGTCCAGATAGCCCGTCCGGTTCAGCGAATCGGCCAAATAATAGGCGGCCTGCTTGGCGAGCTGGTGCTCGGGATAAGTCTGAATGAGATGCTGGAACTGGTCGGCGGCCTTCCGGTAATCGCCCTTGCGATACCAGTATTCGCCCCAGTAATAGCTGATGGACGGAATGTTGTCGTCGTCCGGGTACTTGTCCTGAAGAATCTTGAAATAGGCGCGGGCCTCGGGGAAGTTGCCCACCTGCAAATTGAGCAGCCCGAGATTGAGCAAAGCGCGCGGCACTCTGTCGGACCGCAGGTTGGCGTTCATGGCCTCGATAAAGGCCTGGGCCACCTCGTCGAATTTGTTCGCCAAATCGCCCGAGTTGATCTGCTTCTTTATGTCGGCGATGGCGTAGAGGCTCTCATCGCGCACATCCTCGGGCAGCTTGGGCTGCTTGATGATATCTTCGTAAATCGGCAACGCCTCGTTCAACGCGCCGTTGAACATCATGGACTGAGCCTCGTAGAGCTGATCGCGAATGGCCTGGATGCGGGCCTTTTCCTGCTCCTCGGGCGACGTTTCCTCCTGCGGCTGTCCATCGGCTCCGACCGGCTGCGCACCGTCGGCCTGGACGTCCGCCGCCGGTCCGCCGGACTCCGTGGATGGGGCGGACTCTCCGGAAGCCGTGGGCGCGGGCTGAACTTCATCGGCGGTCGAATCCGCTTCGCCAACCGGAGCCGCCTCGGGCTCGGGTGCGGGCGGAGGCGGAGCAACATCACCACGGGTGTCGCCCGAATCGGCCTCAACGGCCGGGGGCGGGGTCACGTTGCCGACCACCTCATTGGCGGCCGGGGTCTCCGGCGCAGGAGATTCCGCAACGGGCCGGGCTCCGGACGCTGGTGCGGAAGGGGCGGACACCGGAAAACGCCTTTCGGTTCCACCGGCCAACTCCGCAAACTTCACTTCCTCAGCGGACTTGTTTACCGCCTTGAAACGCAACTCGTTGGCCGCCGGATAATCCCCCGTCACGGTCTCGCCGGACGCGGCAGGGGGTGTGGCCTCAGGGACCGTGGTTTCAGGGGTCGCGACCTCGTTCCGAACGGAATAAGGAACGGCGAAAAACGGTTTACGCTCGGTGGAGGGCTCTTCGGAAGGCAGGTCGGCCTCGGCCTTGTCCGATACGGGCTGATCGGGGCGAACCGCCGACAGGGTTTCGGCCACCTCGGCCGCCGATGGAGCCTTTGGCTCGGACGCTACCGGTGCCGGTTGCGCCGTTTGAGCGGGCCGGGTGGCCTGTCCGGCCGGAGCCGGAGGCGTATCGGGCGACCGCCAACGCGCACCGATGGGATCGGAATAAAGTTGGAGAACGAACTGGGACGTCCCCTGGCCGGGAACGCGGATATATCCGAAAGCGTCGGTGGAAAGGGCAATTTCCACCCCATTGCCGGAGGTGGCGACTGACTTGACCAACCTGCCCGCAATGCCCCCGACTTCAGGCCGGTTCTCGCGGCCCCAAATGCCTTCTGGCAACAGGACCTGCAATGCGGTTTTGCCGGTTCTCGCCACAGATAATTGCGGCAACACATCGGAATCAAAAGAAAAAGTCAGATTTTCCGTTTCACCCCGAGAAGAAAAGGCCACCCGCAAGGCTTGGGCGGGATCAGCCAGGATCAACCCCAAGACAAGGGCGGCCACCAGGGGCCAGGCTATTCTTTTGACACTTTCGACTGTCACGGCAAGCAGTTATGCAATTGTCGTGCTACCCGCGAAACGGGCAACTCTTGCACTACTCCGCAGGTTACAGCAAATCCCTCTTTTTCAACTTCTCGATGAGGGTGGTTCTCTTTATGCCAACGAGTTCCGCAGCCTTGTTCTTGACCCCGTCGGCCTGCTCCAGGGCCTCCGCCAGCAGACGGCCCTCGATGGCCTCCAGAAAATCCTTGAGCTTGAGATCCTTGTCCCGCATGTCCTTGAGGGAGGGCCAGGCGAATCCGACAGGACGGACCGGCTCGATCTTCTCTTCCTCCCTGAGCGGACTCTCCCCGATATCCGTGAAGATTTTTTCGGGCAAATCCTCGGGCTTCACCTCGCAGCCATCGCACAGGATGGTCAGCCGCTCCATGAAGTTCTCCAACTCGCGCACATTGCCGGGCCAGGAATAGGTCAGAAGCATCTGCCGCGCCTTCTCGGAAAGGGAAAGCGGCTTGCGCGCCTTGCTGCCGCAATGGCGGCCGAGAAAATGCTCGGCCAGAAGCAGGATATCCATGCCCCGCTCTCGAAGGGGCGGAAGGTTCAGCGGAATGACGTTGAGGCGATAGAACAAATCCTCGCGAAACCGGCCTGAGGCGACCTCGCTTTCCAGGTCGCGGTTGGTGGCCGCCACCACGCGGACGTCGACCTTCTTGATGGAAGTGCCACCGACCCGCTCGATCTCCTTCTCCTGCAAGGCGCGAAGAATCTTGACCTGCAACGAGAGGTCCATATCGCCGATTTCATCGAGAAAGATGGTCCCGCCGTCGGCCAGCTCGAAACGGCCGGGCCGCGAGCGGATGGCATGGGTAAAGGCTCCTTTCTCGTGGCCGAAAAGCTCGGATTCGAGCAGTTCTCTCGGAATCGCCCCACAGTTGATGGGGACGAACGGCATGTCGCGACGCCCGCTGTTGCGGTGCAACGCCCTGACCAGAAGCTCCTTGCCGGTCCCCGACTCGCCCGTGACCAGCACGGTGCTGTCCGTGGGCGCGACCTTTTTCAGGACCTTGAAGACCTTGGCCAGAGCCGGACTGTTCCCAATGATGCCGTCCAGGTTGAGCGACATTTCTCCTCCGGATTCGCATGGATGCGCGGCCGACGGAACCCCCGCCCCGCAGCCATATCATTAATATACATCTTCTCTGTCAATTTACTGACAGCATGTCAACGACTATAACCGTTTTATACAAAGATATTCTGGAAAATCGCCGCCCTGCCAGCCGCTTTTTTCCGGCCCGCGTTGGACAGGATTCGGCACCGCAAAGCGGCCGCAGAGGCTTTCCCGGCGTGTCTTCCCGCCTGCCGTTCGCGTGAAGCGGGAACACCCTCCTCTGCCATGAAAAGGCCGAGAGTTTGGGAAAGGCTGGAAGCAGGCTCCGAAACAAAAAAGGCCCGGCATCGGCCGGGCCTTTAACATATTCGGACGCACTCGCTTCGCCCTTACGAACGGCGGATGATTTCCTTGGCGGGAATGAGGGCGGTAGCGGCCGCGCCGACGATGTTTCCGGCCACGCCGGGACCGTCTCCGGCCACGAACAGGCCGTCCACGCTGGTTTCGAGATGCTCGCGAGTCTCGACCTGAGTGGCAAAGAACTTGATCTCGGGGGCGTAGAGCAGGGTCTCGTCGTTGGAAACGCCGGGCACCACGCTGTTGAGCTGTTCCAGGCCGTCCATGAGATTGGTTAGAATGCGCTCGGGCAGGGCCATGGCGATGTCGCCGGGAACCACGTTCCTGAGGGTCGGCTCGATGTAGCCGTTGCCGATGCGGTCCCAGGTGGAACGACGTCCGCGCCTGAGGTCGCCGAACCGCTGGAGGATGGGTTTCCCGCCGCCGATGAGGGTGGCCAGGCGGCCGATGGACTCGCCGTACGCCTGGTTGTCCTCCACCGGATCGTTGAGCACGACCTTGGAGAGGAAGGCGAAGTTGGTGTTGTCCGACTTCTTGCTCATGAGCGCGTGCCCGTTGACGCAGACGAAGTCCTGGTAATTTTCGAGCGCGACGTAACCGCCGTAATTGGTGCAAAAGGTGCGGGTCTGGTCGTCGTACTTGTTGGTGCGCACGAAGAAGGTCGGGTCGTAGATCACCGAGCAAATGTCCTGCATGATCTCGTTGTGAACCTCGACGCGCACGCCCACCTCGATGCCGCGCTGGGACACTTGGATGCCGTGCTTGCGGACCTCGTGGGCGACCCATTCGGCTCCCACCCGTCCGGGGGCGAGAATAACGTTTCTGGCGGTGTATTCACCCCGGCTGGTGACGACGCCCGTTACCCTTCCCTTGTTCACGAGCACGTCGGTGACGTTCTCGGAAGTATGGAAAACCACGCCTTTGTCGCGGATATGATCGGCCATGCCAGCGATATGGCCGGGCAGATTGTCGCTACCCAGGTGCTTCTGCTTGATGACGAGCAGATCAATGCCGTCCTTGCGCGCCTGCTTGCGTATCTCCTTGGCCGCCTCCATGTCGGTGGGGAAGACCTTGCCGTCCATGCCGAACTTGTTGAAGATTTCCTCGGTTTCCTCGATGAGCTGAATCGCCTCGGAGGTGCCGACAAACTGGGTCAGGTCGGTCTTGCCGAGCTTGTGGATGTAGTTGAGCTTGCCATCGGAGAACAGTCCGGCCCCGCCCACGCCGCACAGGATGTTGCAGGGGCGGCACTTGATGCACTCCTGGTCGCCTGAGATGGGGCAATTGCGTTTCAGGGAACGTTTGCCCTTGTCGATAAGCAACACGTCCAGGTCGGAATGCTCACTCAGGTAGTAGGCGGCGAACAGCCCTGCCGGGCCCGCCCCCACGATAATGACGTCGAAATCAGTCTTCACGGTATTGGTCATGGTCTCCTCGTCTGTCGCAAGTATGGCCCGCTCTGTGTCTCCCCGTGAAAATCGGGAAGGCGCGCAGACGGGCCATGATAGACCGTATGATATGAGGGAATGAGATGTCAAGCACGCGCCGGAAGGCACTGGACCGGGCGCGGGACAGGAGAAGAGCCCGCTCGGGAAGGCAGATGAAACGGGAACGCGCCGCTCCGTCGTCAGGCGATCAGGTTCAGGAGATGGCCGGTCATCTCCTCCTGGACGCGGACGAAGGCGGTGTTCGCGGAAAAGGCGTGCCCGGTGACGATCATGTCCGTCATCTCGCGGCCAATGTCGGTGTTGGAGGTCTCCACGCCGTCGACCATAACGCCGGGCACGGAAGATTCGGTGATGGACGCCACCTCGACGCCCCGCCCTTCCGGACCGGACTCAAGGGAAACCGACGAAGCCCTGAAGCCGTCGGTATTCACGTTGGCGATGTTGTTGGCCGAAACCTCCTGCACGGTGGACAGCGCGGTCAGGGCCGAGATGTTGACGTCGGACATGGGTAATCACTCCCTTGAACCAGGGGAAGCAGCCTTTGTTCGGTATACGCGCCTGGGGCCGGGGATGCAAATCGAGGCGGTAACATCCCGCAGGCCGCCCATGAAACGTGTTCAACGCACCCACGACGGCGTTAGGCCAAGGCGGGATTTCCCCATGGGCCCAAATCGCCCGGCCCGCGCTAATCCCCGCTCTCGATGACCGCGAAGGCCGAGTGGTTGTGGATGGACTCGAAGCTCTCGACCTCGACCTTGTACCAATGCACGCGGGGGTGTTCGTCGAGTCCCTTGGCCGCCTCGCGGACCACGTCCTCCACAAAGGTCGGGTTGGCGAAGGCGGTCTCGGTGACGTATTTCTCATCCTCGCGCTTGAGCAGGGAAAAGACCTGGCAGGACCCGGCGCGCTCGCCGATCTCGATAAGGTCCTCCAGCCAAAGGAAGCCGTCGAAACGGGTACGGATGCGCACCTCGGCCCGCTGGGAATGCGCGCCTTCGTCGGAGATGGCCTTGGAGCAGGGACAGACGGTCATGACCGGCACGTCCGCCCCCAAGGTGAAGGTCAGCTTGCCTTCCTTGAGGTTGCCGTCCACCCGGCAGGTGTAATCCATGAGGCCCCCCGCCTTAGAAACCGGAGACCGGCGGCGCAGAAAATAGGGAAATACGAAACGCAGGTGGGCGCTGCGGGCCTGAAGCCGGTCCACGATGTCGTCGAGCAGCGTCCGAAAGGAATTGTAGTCGAGCGTCCCTTCCCAATGTTCCAGAGCCTCCACGAAACGGCTCATGTGCGTGCCCTTGAACTCGGCGGGCAGGTCCACGGACATGGAAACCTGGGCCACGGTATGCTGAATCCCGGACTCGCGGTCCCGGACTATGATCGGCAGCCGCAACCCCTTGACGCCGACCCTGTCGATGGGCATGGCGATAGTAGCCTGACTCTTCTGTACATCTTCCATCAATCTATCCCTTCCTTCCTCGATCCTTGCACTGGATAAAACGCGCTCCTCCGCTCTCCCCGACCCGAAGGGCGACGCCGCAACGTTCGGGGAAGAGGGGATCGGCAAAGGTGGGAAAAAGCCCCTCGTTCAAGGGAGGCTCATCCCTTTCCCGCGCCGGAGGATTCTTAAATCAAGTCTTTGCCCGTGGTTGTCAAGGCGAGGTTGCCGTGCTTGACGCCCTTGGTGGATATGAGCTTCTGCCCGAGGTCCTTGATAACCTCGGCGTCACCCTTGAGGATGATGACTTCAAGGCAGTTGTAATGATCGAGATGCACATGCAGCGATGACTGAATAACGTGATGCGCCTCATGCTGAATCTCGGTCAACCGCTGCGACAGCCCGGACTTGTGGTGGTCGTAAACCAGGGTCAGGGTCCCGGCGAGATCGCCCTCGGCTTGCTCCCATTCACGCTGCACCAGCGTGTTGCGGATAAGATCGCGAATGGCCTCGGAACGGGTCTGATAGCTGCGTTCCGCGCAGTGTTGGTCAAATTTTTCAAGCAAATCGGAATCCAGAGACACACCGAATCGAATGGTCTTGCCCATAGTGTCCTCCAATGTCAGGGAATGGTGATTTCCCAAAGGTTTACCGTGGCGTTCTGGCCGCACAGGGCGACCTTTTCCACGACCAATTTCTCGGCGGCGAACCCTTCGGCGCGCAGCCGCTCCCAGACGGGCCGGGACACGGTGCGCACAGGCTCGCCGATCCAGATGCGTCCGCCGGGCGCAAGGGTGTGGCGGAACAGCCGGATCAGGGGATCGAAAAAACGTTTTTCATACAGCACGTCCCCGCCCCAGATGAAATCGAAAGCGTGCGGCTTGAAGGCGGGCTGCCGCCAGTCCATGAGCAGCCACAAGGGCTGGGGGACGTTGTTGAGTTCGCCGTTGTGACGGGCGAAACGCACGGCGGGCCATTCGTAATCGAAGGCCGCCACCCGCGCGCCCACCGAAGCCGCGATCATGCCGGTGAGGCCGAGCCCGCAGCCAAGATCGAGACAGGCGCGGCCGCGCAGCTTCTCCGCATTGCGCAGGATATGCCGCCCGAGCAGTACGCTGGCGGGCCAGACCTCGGCCCAGTACGGAAGCCGTTCGTCCTCGTCCAGATCCCCGTCGTCCATGGCGTCCCACAACGCCTCCATGTCCGCGGCCCGATCGAGGAGCCAGACGCGGCCGCCCACCTCCACCTCCACTCGGGAGCCCGGATCGGGAGCGGCAAAAGAACCAGCCGAAAAGTTGTTTAAAGATGTATTGCTCATACGCAAGGGGGAGACTACTCCCGCTTCGTGCCATGGTCAACAGATATCGTAATACTTTTTACACCTACATAGAAAAACGTGTATGACTTTATCGAGTACAACCCCATAGACAATCCTTTGAAAATACGGAGCTATTGCCCATGAGTCCAAAGTCTGTTCGTCAGCTTTTTGGCGCTATGGCGAACTTGTCTATAAATTTCGGTAACAACCTCGAAAGTGTCATTATTTTTACTGTTTCCAACATTTTCATCCCATGCTAAAGACTACCGATCATAGAATCGATAAACCCCTTTTCTGAGCAAGGAGAAGAATATGATCCCTGAAGATCTGATGTATGCGAAAACCCACGAGTGGGTCATGGTCGAAGGTGACGTCGCAACCGTCGGCATCACCCAGTTCGCCCAGGAGCAACTGGGCGACCTGACCTTCGTGGAACTGCCCGAGGTGGGAGACACCTTCGAGGCGGGCGCGGAAATGGGCTCGGTCGAGTCCGTCAAGGCCGCAAGCGAAATCTACGCGCCGGTGAGCGGCGAGGTCATCGAGGTCAACGCCGAGCTTGAGGACGCGCCGGAAAAGGTCAACGAAGAGCCCTACGGCGCGGGCTGGATGCTCAAATTCCGGATCAAGGGCGCTCCCGAGGGATTGCTGAACGCCGAAGGCTACGCCGCCGTGGTCGAATCCGAAGCGCACTAGGTTCGAGCTGTCGGGCCGGGGCGCGCGTCTCGGCCCTTTTCTTTTTTCTCATCCTAAAACAGCAGGTTTCATCATGCCGTTTGTACCGCATACCGAAGACGAAGTGCGCGAGATGCTCGCCACCATCGGCGTGGACTCCGTGGACGATCTCTTTGCCGAGATTTCCGCCGACATGCGTCCGAAGAGTTTCGACATTCCCGAGGGACTGAGCGAAATGGAGGTTCTCTCCAAGCTCGAAGCCCTGGCCGCCAAAAACGCCACCGACAGCGTAAGCTTCCTTGGCGCGGGTTTTTACGATCACTATATTCCGGCCGCCGTTGACGCGCTGACCATGCGCGGCGAATTCTACACGGCCTACACGCCCTACCAGCCCGAAGCTTCCCAGGGCACCCTGCAGGCCATTTTCGAATACCAGACCGCCGTGGCCCGGCTGCTGGGCATGGATTGCGCAAACGCCTCCGTCTATGACGGCGGCACCGCCCTGTACGAAGCCACCATGATGGCCGTGCGCAAGACCAAACGCCGCAAGATCGTGGTCTCCGAAGCGCTCAACCCCATCTACCGCGTCATGCTCGGTTCCTACACCACCAATCTGGACGTGGATCTCGTCACCATCCCGCACAATGACGGCCAGACGGACATCGAGGGCCTCAAGGCCGCACTCGACGATTCCACCGCCGCCGTGCTGGTGCAGAACCCGAACTTCTTCGGCTCGATCAACGACCTGACCGAGCTGTTTGCGGCGGCCAAGGCGGTCAAGGCCGTGTCCATCATGTCCGTCTATCCGGTGCTCCAGACCCTGCTCAAGACGCCGGGCGAAATGGGCGCGGACATCGCGGTGGCCGAAGGCCAGTCCCTGGGCCTGCCCCTCTCCTTCGGCGGCCCGTACCTGGGCATCATGACCTGCACGAAGACAATGGTCCGCCAGATGCCCGGCCGCATCGTCGGCCGGACCACGGACACTGAGGGCCGCACCGGCTATGTGCTCACCCTCCAGGCCCGTGAACAGCACATCCGACGCCAAAGGGCCACATCCAACATCTGCTCCAACCAATCCCTGTGCGCCCTGCGCGCCCTGGTTCACATCTGTGCCCTGGGCGAGATGGGCCTCAAGCGGGTGGCAAGGGTTTCCATGGAACGCGCCCACATCTGCGCCGAGCGGCTGACCGCCATCCCCGGCGTCGAGATGCTCACCAAGGGGAGCTTCGGCAACGAGTTCGCCGTGACCCTGCCCGTGAACGCTTTCGAAGCCATCGACAAGCTGACCGAGCGCGGCTACGTCCCGGGCTTCCCCCTGGGCCGGTACTTCGAGGGACTGGAAAACGGCCTGCTGGTGGCCTGCACGGAAAAGACCAGTGAAGAACAGATCGGCATATTCGCCGAGATGCTGCGAGGTGCGCTGAAATGAAGACCATCTTTGAACAATCCGTAGCCGGACGCGAGGGCTGCTGGCCCTGCGAAGGCATGGCAGAAGAAGCCTACATTCCCAAGGACATGCTGCGCGAAGGCAACATCGGCCTGCCCTCCGTTTCCGAACTCGACGTGGTCCGCCACTTCACCCGGCTGTCCCAGCTCAACTACAGCGTGGACAGCAACTTCTATCCCCTGGGGTCGTGCACCATGAAGTACAACCCCAAATTCACCGAAGTGGCCGCAGGCCTGCCCGGCTTCACCCGGCTGCACCCGGTCCTGCCCCAGTTGCGGGGCGCGGGCGGATTGTGCCAGGGCGCGCTTGAGGTGATGTATGAAATCGAACGGCTGCTGTGCGAGATCACCGGCATGGCCGCCTACACCATGCACCCCATGGCGGGCGCGCACGGCGAGCTCACGGGCGTCATGCTCATGGCCGCCTACCACCGCGACAAGGGCAACAAGAAAACCAAGGTCATCGTGCCCGACTCGGCTCACGGCACCAACCCGGCGTCCGCCGCCATCGCGGGCTTCGAGATCGTTTCCGTGGAATCCAAAGACGGCATCGTCGACCCCGCGGCCCTGGAAAAGGTCCTGGACGACGAAGTGGCGGGCATGATGATGACCTGCCCGAACACGCTGGGCCTGTTCGAGAAGAACCTGCCCGAAGTCGTGCGCATGTTGCGCAAGGTCGACGCCCTGCTCTACTACGACGGCGCGAACCTTAATGCCATCATGGGCAAGATGCGTGTCGGCGACGTGGGCTTCGACATCGTTCACTGGAACGTCCACAAGACCCTGGCCACCCCCCACGGCGGCGGCGGCCCCGGTTCCGGTCCCGTCGGCGTATCCGAACGGCTGGTGGCTTACCTGCCCGTGTCCAGGGTCCGCAAACGCGAGGACGGCCAGTTCTTCCTGGACTACGACTTCCCCAAATCCATCGGTTACGTGGCCCCCTTCTACGGCAACTTCGGCGTGTATCTGAAGGCATACGCCTACATACTGCGGCTGGGCGGCGCAGGCCTGACCCGGGCCAGCGAAAACGCGGTCCTGGCTGCCAACTACATGCGTAAACGGCTTTCGAGCCACTTCGAGGTTCCCTACAACCGCACCTGTATGCACGAATTCGTGATCTCCGCGACTCCCCAGGCGCACAAGGGAGTACACGCCCTGGACTTCGCCAAGGGACTGCTGGACAGGGGCTACCACGCGCCCACCATCTACTTCCCGCTTATCGTTCCCGAGGCGCTCATGATCGAGCCCACCGAGACCGAGAACAAGGAAACGCTCGACAAGTTCTGCGACGATCTCATCGAGCTGGCCGAGCTGGTGGACACCAACCCCGAAGCGCTGACCTCGGCTCCGGTAAACCTGCCCGTGACCAGGCTGGACGAGACCAAGGCCGCCCGGTCCATGGAACTGACAGATGACTTATGATCTCGTAGTAATAGGGGCCGGTCCCGGCGGATTCGACGCAGCCGTTGAAGCCGCCGGACTCGGCCTGTCCGTGGCCCTGGTCGAAAAGGACTTCCTGGGCGGCACCTGCCTCAACCGCGGGTGCATCCCCACCAAGCTCTGGCTCGGGGCCACCTCCGCCGTCGAAGAGTTGCATAACCAGACCCGCATGAAGGTCGCCTCGGGCGAAGTGACCGTAAACTTCGCCGCCCTGCAAAGCAGGGTGCAGAAGCACCTGGCGGGCACCCGCAAGGCCATGGGAATGCAGCTCAAGAAACTCGGCGTGGAATTGATCGAAGGCACGGGCCGCCTGGCGGGAGACCACCAGGTGGCCGTGACCTCGGCCGACGGGGAGAAGACCCTCGCCTACAAGAAACTGGTGGTCGCCACCGGTTCCCGGCCCATCTTCTTCCCCGGCCTGGAGCCCGACGGCGACTGCGTCCTCGACTCCGACATGTTCCTGTCCATGGAGTCCATGCCCGAATCGCTCATAGTGGTCGGCGCGGGCTTCATCGGCCTGGAAATGGCCCAGGTGGCCCATCGCTTCGGTGCCAAAGTCACCGTCGTGGACGCCATGGACCGCGTGGCTCCCCTGGAGGACCCCCAAGTTTCCAAGGCTCTGGCCGGCGTGTTCAAACGCTGGAAATGGGATATCAGGCTGAACGAGCGCGTGGCCGGTGTGGTCACCCGCGACGGGCGGGCCCTGCTCACCCTGAACTCGGGCGAGCAGATCGTTGCCGACAAGGCTCTGGTGGCTGTCGGACGCGGCCCCGTGACCAAGGGAATCGGCCTGGAGGAAGCGGGCATAGAGCTACTCTTCAACCAGATTCAGGTGGACGACCATTTCCTGGCCGCACCGGACATCTACGCCATAGGCGACGCCAACGGCCACATCCAGTTGGCCCATGCGGCATCGCACCAGGCCCACTATGTAGCTCTCCACGCCGCAGGCAAAATCGAGACTCCTTACGCCGTCGGCCCGGTGCCGAGCGTGCTTTACGGCTCGCCTGAAGCCATGCGCGTCGGAACCATGGAGAATGAAGCATTCCTGGCCGATTTCGACACCACCGAAGTCTCCATGGCCCAGCTTGCGGCCAATCCCATGGCCCAGGCTCATGCGGCCACCCAGGGATTCGTAAAGGTGGTCTGGTCCAACGGCAAGGTGGTCGGCGTCACGGCCGTGGGCCACGACGTATCCCGGCTCGTCACCCCGGCGGCCATGATCGTCCATCAAGGCTGGACTTTGAACGACATACATTCGGTCATTTTCCCGCATCCGTCTCTGGATGAAGCCCTGCTCATGGCCCTCAAGGCTGAGAGGAAAAAAGTGCAATGATCCTCGATATTCTCGAAAACGCCGACCTCTATGCGGGACTCAACCCCCGCTTCCCCGCCGCTTTCGCCTTCCTGCGCAGGCCGGATTTGGCCGAACTGCCTCTGGGCCGAATGAACCTGGAGGACGGGCTCTATGCGGTGGTGGCAAAAGGACCGGGACGCAAGGCCGAGGACGCGCTCATCGAGACCCACGATCATTACATAGACCTCGCCTACGTCATCGACGGCACGGACAATATCGGCTGGAAAGCGCGGCGCGACCTCGGCCCCTCGGTGGAGGCGTCCGACCCGCGCAATGACGTGGCTTTCTACGCCGACGCGCCCACCCACTGGGCCGAAGTCCTGCCCGGCATGATCGCCGTCTACTTCCCCGAAGACGCCCATATGCCCATGATCTCCGACGGTGAGATACACAAGATCATCATGAAAGTCCGCGTCTGACGCGGTGCCTCCGGCGGCCGGGGGAAGGGGAAGGAACCCCTCTGAAAAGGGTTTTCCTTCCCCTTCCCCCGGACCCCCAACCCCTTCCTTTCCTAAACTTTTTGTCGCCGCTTCGCGGGGTCGGCAAATGATTCGGTTTTTCCCCAACGTATTTTTCTAGCTCGAAAGTCGTTTCGGGAAGAGGTTCATCTTTTCGCATACCCACACCCGCGCGGATGCGCATACAAAAAGTTTCGGAGGGTGAGAGGGGATAGGGAGGCCAGAGGCGCCACGACGGACCCGCATGGCGGGTCCGTCTACCCAGCCGCTATCAGCCCAACGAGGTCAACGCCGTTGGATTGTACTCGCCGATGGCGTCCAGGCGCACAGCAGCGATACGCCGTTTTTCAAGCATCTGCATGACGGATTCCGGGTCGGCTCCGAGAAGGAAACCGGGAATGGAGACCGTGTTGGTGAAATTCAGGCTGACCACGGCATAAAGCAGCCTGCAAAAGGCGGACGGGAATTTCGGCCGGGCCGAACCGTTGATGTGAATGCGCAGTGAACGGCGGAACGGTATCCGGCTCCTGCGAAAGGCGAGCACCTCGCCGAACCGAATCAACGCGTAGCCGAATGGCGTATACACCGAGAATCGATCATCGAGAATCTTGACCATGGGCTGCCGGGTCATGACCGCGGCGGCGTTTATCATGGCCACGGCAAACCCCGCCATGCTGAAACAATACACTGCGAGCTTGAGGTTCTTGTCGTTCACGAGCTGGAACCCGGTCACAGCCAGCCCGAGACAGAAGGCGGCGATGAAAAGACACCCCCTGAGACTCCGCCGATTGGGATAAATCTTGATTGGCACGTACATGAGCGCATCCTGTTTTCGGCTATGATTGCGGCGAACTTGCGCTCGCCCCGAAAGCAGGTACTCCTCCCGCGGGCCATACGGCCCGAGACCTGAACACAGTCGTTCCCCCGAGCGGTCTTTCTCCGCGCGACAAGGGCGGCGCACGCAACAGGCGCGCTCGATTAAATCGACTTTGGGTGGGATTGCAAACAGACATGTCCGCTCCTCCTGGTGGATCGCACCACCGGAGAAGCAGCCGGAGCATTCAAGCGGACAATAGATTATTTTTCAGGAATACGCAAATTCGGTATTCCAAACCGCCCCGATGGATTAGTGCAGAGCGCGACCCTGGGGTTCCAGAGCAAAGAAACCACCCTCCTGCGGAGGCAGTTCCAGGGCCAGAAGCCCTTCCATGGACAGATCGGGGCCGACCCACAGGTTGCCCGGCAATTTGAAGCCGCGAGCTATGCGCTTGGCGTGGTCCAAGGCGATGGACACCTGCTGGAGATAGAGGTCACGGGGAAAAACGAACTCGACGTCGTGCTCCCAGTCGGGCCGAGGCTCGTCCGGCGGCCACGAGATGGGATTCTTGAGCCGCCAGATGACCGTATCCGCAGTGTGGGAAACCATGACTCCGTCGTCGATGCCCTGGCAGGCGGGGTTGCCGCAATCGCAGGTATAGATGAAAAACTCGCCGGACATGGTGGCCGACGTGACCAGATCCACGGGATCGACATACACCCCGATATCATGCAGGTACTGTCCGTCCACGGACAGATTAAAGTCGATATAGCCGTCCTCGGGATACTTCTCATCCAGGGACAGGGTCACGGAAATACGGATGTCGTTCATGCGGTCGGTTCCTCAAAATGCGATTGTCCGGCTCTCGCCTCCGGCAAACGGAAGCTAGCACAAAGGGCGAAGGGCCTCAACGGCAATCGGGAACCCCGGGCCGGGGGAGCTAGGACGGCTTCCGCTCGTGATCTTCGGCGATCTCCGCCCTGACCGTTGCGGAATTGTATGCCGCGTCGATAGCCAGCTCGGTCAGGGTGCCAACAAGCTTCGGTTCCCTTCCGGAGCTGAGAACGGGAAGTTGAGACACGCCCCGGTCCGTGATTTTGTCCAAGGCGTCCTGTAGTGTGTCGTCCGTGGTCACGGTCACCGGATTGAGTGTGGCCAGATCGTGCGCGATGAGCAGGTCGTTCAACGCGTCCTCGTTGAGCACGGCCCGCAGGTCGCGGAAGGAGATAATCCCAGTCAGTCGCCCTTCCTCGTCCACCACGTGCAGATATGGGGCGTTCTGCGTCTTGAATGTCCAGAGGATGCCCGACAGGGACATGGACTGCGGTATGGTCACGAAGTCCCGGACCATGACCTCCTTGACCAGCATGTGCGAAAGCAGGTGGCGTTCCCGGCCCGCCTCGATGTCGATGCCGCGCCTGAGCAGCTTGGTAGTGTAGATGGACGCCCGCTGAATGGTCGAATTCATGACCGTGGCCGTGATGCAGGTGAGCATGAGCGGCAGAATGATGGAATAGTCGGAGGTCATCTCGAAAATGATGAGGATAGCGGTAATGGGCGCATAAGTGGTGCCCGCCACCAGGCCGCCCATGGCCACCAGGGCGTATGCGCCGGGCATGGCCGTGTATGCCGGAAACAGCCAATGCACCACATGGCCGAAGACCCCGCCTGTCATGCAGCCCATGAACAGGCTGGGGGCGAAGATTCCGCCCGAACCGCCCGAGCCAAGCGTCACGCTGGAGGCCGCGATCTTGACGAAAATAAGCACCAACATGAGCGCAAAGGGAGTCTGATTGACAAGAGCCGCGTTCATGGCCCCGTAGCCCACGCCGAAGACCTGCGGCCAGACGGCGAAAAGGGAGCCCAGCACGGCTCCGCCGATGGCGGGCTTGCTCCATTCCGGGATGGGGATGGCGTCGAATCGATCTTCGAGCCAATACAGCGAATTGGTAAAGGCCAGCGCAACAAAGCCGGTAACCACGCCGAGCAAGGGATAAAATAAATACTCCCAGAGAGAGACAATGGAGTAGGACGGGATGTCAAAATGGGGAAAATCACCGAAATAATAGCGTGATATGGCCGTGGCCATGACCGAGGACAGAACCACGGGCGAAAACTGCATGACCCCGAAGTCGCCGATGATGATTTCCAGCGCGAAGAGCACTCCGGCGATGGGCGCATTGAAGGTGGCGGCGATTCCTGCCGCCGCTCCACACCCAACCATGGTCTTCATGTGCACCCTGGGGATTTTGAAAATCTGCCCCACGGACGAACCAATGGAGGAGCCGATCTGGACCATTGGCCCTTCGCGCCCCACCGAGCCGCCCGAACCGATGGTCACTGCCGAGGCGAAAATTTTGGCTGCGGCCACCCGTTTGCGGATGCGCCCGCCGCGCAGCGCGATGGCCTGCATGACCTCGGGCACGCCGTGTCCCTTGGCTTCGGACGCGAAGAAGCTGACCACCAGGCCGACAACCAATCCGCCAGCCGTCGGCATGACGATTTTCATCCATAACGGGACGGTCCCGGCAAAGGACAGCCAGTCATCGGTGTTCTGATAGAACACCCATTGCATGTACTTGAGGATCAGCTTGAACAGAACCGCGCCGTACCCGGCCAGAACACCGATGATGATGGCCAGGAACAAAAAGCGTACATTGGGCCGCCTGAGCTTGAGGAAGAGCGGTTCACTTCGTTCGGGGGCCATTGAATCTCCAAATCGCTCCGGGGGACGGTGTTGACTACGTACGATGGGGGCCTATCTTCCTTGCCTTCGATACTAACCTCACTTTCCCGGCGAGCGCAACGAATTGACCGGAAAACTTGAGCGGAATCGGGAAAAAGGGTAAGCAAAGCCTCCCTGATGAACTCAATCCCCTTTACGGAGAAAACCATATGGCAAAATACGACATCACCCCCATGACCCCCAATCCCGATTTCGACATGATGTATTTCATGGAAGTCGCCGGTGAAACCCGCATCGACGGCGACATCCTCGAAGAATTCGAGGAATTCTGGGACAAATGGGCCGCCGAAAGCCTCAAGGCATATGAACTGAAGAATACCGAGGGCGAAGGCAAATTCGTTCTCATCTTCCTGGACCAGGCTGCGGAAGAAGCCATCGAGGGCATCTGGCAGGACTCCCCGACCCACGGGCTGCTCTTCCACGCCCTGGCCATCACCATGGTCATGAGCTCCGCCCAGGGGTTCGTCCCCGAGCTTCAGGAAGGCAAATGCGCTCCCCTGCCCCGCCCGGGCAAAGGCGTGCTTGAAGCCTTCGACACCCTCGGCCTGACCTGGAACGAAGAAGGCTCGGTCAACCGCAAATACGCGGTCCTCACCCCCTATCCCTACACCGGCGGCTGCGAGGTCTGCCACCTCAGCGCCAACTGTCCCAAGAGCACGACAAGGAGCTAGCCATGAGTTTCACGGTCAAGGACGTCCTCTCCATCCAGGTCGCCCCCGCGCTGGGTTGCACCGAGCCGGTGGCTATCGCACTGGGGGCGGCCGCGGCCGTGTCCCTGCTCCCGTCCAAGGCATACGACGCCCTTGAAGTGGCCGTGGACCCCAACGTGTACAAGAACGGCCTGGCCGTATCCATTCCCGGAGCCAAAGGGCTGTCCGGGCTGGACACGGCCGCGGCCCTGGGCGCGAGCGGCGGCGATCCCGCCCTGCGTCTCGAAGTGCTCCAGACCGTCACCGACGAGGACGTCAAGGCCGCCAAGCGGGCCCTGGCCGAAGGCCGGATAGACGTCACCCTCATCAAGGAGCACCAGGGGCTGCTCATCCGCACCAAGGCCAAGGCCGGAGATGACGTGGCCGAATCGGTCATCGAGGGTCTGCACGACAACATCGTCTCCCTGACCCTTAACGGCCGTCCGGTGGACAGTCCGCTCATCCGCACCCGCACCGACGGAGAGCCTTCCCCGGTCGCGGCCATGGAAGCGTGGCTCAAGACCCTGACCCTCAACGAGCTCATGGCCCTGACCGAACAACTGGACGAGGACGACTACGCCTTCCTCCAGAAGGGAGTGGACGTGAACATGCGCCTGGCCAAACGAGGCCTCAAGTACGGCCTTGGACTGGGCGTGGGCAAGACCCTGGAGCGGCTCTGCCGACAGGGGCTCATCAAGAAGGACATGATGCTCGCCGCGCGCATCCTCGCCTCGGCCGCCGCCGACGCGCGCATGTCCGGCGCATCCCTGCCCGCCATGTCCTCGGCCGGGTCCGGCAACCACGGCCTGACCGCCATCCTGCCCATCTGGGCCGTCAAGGATTACGTCGAGGGCGTCGAGACCAAGGCCGTGCTCGAAGCCGTGGCCCTCTCGCACATCGTCACCGCCTTCGTCAAAGCGCACACAGGACGACTGTCCGCAATCTGCGGCTGCTCCGTGGCTGCGGGAGCCGGAGCCACCGCCGGGATCACCTACCTCCTGGGCGGCGACGCCCATCACATCGCCGGGGCCATCAAGAATCTCCTCGAAGACCTGGCCGGGATCATTTGCGACGGCGCAAAAACCGGCTGTGCCCTCAAACTCGCCACGGCAGCGGGCACTGCGGTCCAGGCCGCCCTCTTCTCGCTCCAGGGCGTCAACGTCCACCACACCGACGGCATCATCGGCCTGTCCTCCGAGGACACCATGCGCAACGTCGGCACCCTCGCAGTGGACGGCATGATCCAAACCGACCAGACCATCCTTCAGATCATGCTCGAAAAACGATTCTCCGACGTCTAGCAGTCGGAGTCGACCAGACCACGAAAAACGCCGTCCGCAGGTCTCACCTGCGGACGGCGTTTTCCATGCCCCGGCCACATTGTCTTCCTTGCCGAAAAATTCACCCCGCCGCTTCGCAAATCCCGCGAAGGCGTTCACACCAAATTCTCTCGGAAGAAGCTTCCGACTCCCCCCCCGACAAACGGGACAGGTCGTCAGGCACCCCCGCGCGGCCTCCGAGGGCGTTAAAAATACGCGAGCCGCTGGGGCGGGGTTTTATGCTTGAAAAGGCTTTCGACGCGCTCCCGATCGGCTGTGGAAATTTTGAGATTCGAGACGTTGAGAATGCAGCCGAGACCGCCGTATGTCTTGACGGCACGGTCGATGAAATCGGCATCCACGAATGCGCCTGCAAGCGTGACGGCCCGGGCTCCCCAACTCACGGTAAGGGGAATGTGCGGATCGCGTTCCGGGGCTCTGGTTATGAGGTTGCCGGTCTTAATCAAGGCTTCGAGAACCTTGGCGGGCAACATACCGCCCACGCGGCCGAGGGCTTCGAGAAAGCCGGGCATGATTGCGAAATAATAATGCTGGTCGATCTTGCAGGCCACGGACCGCCCCGGCATGTTCAGCAGCCAGGGCCTGACCCCGAAGGCCTTGCCGAGTTTTTCCTGTAGATGTTCCACATTCGCCGTATAATCCGCCAACGCCATGCCGTTCTCCCGGTTAAAGGTGGACAACAAAAAACGCCCCGCGAGGCGGGGCGTCGTCAACATTAGTTCGGCTTCTTGTCAAATCTTTTGAGGTAGTCGGCTCGAAGTATTCCGTTTACCCTGCCCTTGATGGCTTCAACCTTGGCCGGATCACCGATCTTGGCCGAAAGAGCCTCAAGCTTCTCGGGTATTATCTTCTGACAATACTCGCTGCGCGCGTAGGTATCCAAATTGACGTGGGTGCTGGTGCTGACCACGTAGCAGACCAAGACCTTTGCCGCATAAAAATTTTCGTAGGCGGTTTCGTAATCGGAAGCCTGCTCGGCGCACCGGCCCTTGAGAAAATAGGCGTAGGCCATGTCCATGGCGCTGCGGGGCTGCGCGATGGTGTTGTCCAGATAGACCTGGGCCCCGGCGCAGTCGCCCTGGCGGACCAGCCCATAACCCGTGTCGAGATCGTTTTTCTGAGCCCCACAAGCGGCGAGCAGGAAAACCATGACCGTCATGACCGTTGCCGTCAAAATCCGTTTCATGTCGAAAGCCCCCTCGAAAAACATCACTTGCAGTTTATCGGCCTCTCTATCCCAAGCGCAACGAGAAGTCCAGACGCTAGATCGAAATGACCAAGGGAACGACCACCGGATCGCGGCCGAGCACCTTGCGGAAAAACCGCCGCAGGGCCGAGCGGATGCGCTCCTTGAGCTTGGCCGTATCGCCCGGCGCGATATTTTCGTGCACATCGAGAACGATGCATTTGGCATCGTCCAACAGGTGCATGTACTGCTGCTCGAAAACAAACCCCTTGCTCATGATGTCCGGCCCCATGGATATCTCGCCCGAGGCTTCGTCCACCACCAGGACCACGATGACCATGCCCTCACCCGCAAGAAGCTGGCGTTCCTTGAGCACGCTCTGGCCCACGTCGCCCACGCCTTTGCCGTCCACCAGAATCTTTTCCGCCGCGATGCGGGGCAGAAACTCGATAGTCCCGTCATCGTGGAAGGTCACGGGCTGACCGTTCTCCACCACCAGGGATTTCTCTTGTTCCACACCGCAGTCCACGGCCAGCCTGCCGTGCTTGACCAAGTGACGGTACTCGCCATGCACCGGAATGAAATATTCGGGCCGCACGGTTTCAAGCATAAGGGTCAGCTCGCCCGCATGGGCATGGCCCGAGGCGTGGATGCCATGCATCTTTTCATACAGGACCTCGGCCCCGAGGCGATACAGATTGTTGATGACCCTATTAATGGCCTTGACGTTGCCGGGAATGAACCGCGAGGAGAGAATGAACAGGTCGTCGGGCCGGACGGAGAGCTGCCGATGCTCGCCCATGGCGATGCGGGACAGGGCCGCCAACGGCTCGCCCTGCGACCCGGTCACGAGCAGGACCAATTGGGAATCCCCATACTGGTCCAGGGAATCCAACTCGATGAACGTCCCCTTGGGCACCTTGAGGTGACCCTGCTCGCGGGCCAGCTCGATATTCCGGTGCAGGGATTTGCCGGACACGGCCACCTTACGGCCCTCGGCATCGGCCAAGTCGAAAATCTCCTGGATGCGCTGGATGTGGCTGGAAAACAGGGACACCAGAATGCGCCCCTTGGCCGTATTGAATATCTCGCGCAGGGAAACCTTGATCTCCCGCTCGGTCAGGGCGAACCCTTCGTTGCCCACGTTGGTCGAGTCGGAGAGCATGAGCCGCACGCCCTCTTCCGAAAATTTGCGGAATGCGCCAAGATCGGTGGCATGGCCGCCCAAAGGATTGCGGTCGATCTTGAAATCGCCGGTATGGACCACCCTCCCGGCCGGGGTCTCGATGCCCAGGCCGAACCCCTCGATGATGGAGTGGCAGACCGGGAAAAAATTGAAACGGAAATCACCGAGCAGCAGACGGTCATAGGGACGCACGGGACGCAGATCGGCCCAACGGTCCAGGTCGTGCTCCCTGAGCTTGTTCTCCACCAGCCCGAGGGTGAACTCGGAGCCGTAGACGGGAACGTCCACATTCTGCAACAGCCAGGGCAGCGCGCCGATGTGGTCCTCATGGCCGTGGGTCACGATGATGCCGTTGAGCTGGTCCTTGTGGCGCATGACGAAATCGAAGCAGGGAATGACCACGTCCACGCCGAAATGATAATCCTCCGGAAACATCAGGCCGCAGTCCACCATGACCAGGGATTTCCCGCTCCGGTAGAGCATACAGTTCATGCCTATCTCGCCGAGCCCGCCCAGCGGATACAATGTAAAGGACTTTTCAGCCATAGCGCACCTACCCTTTCGCCAGCAGTTCCTTGTACGCCTCGTTCATCATGGCATACAAATCGTTCTTGAACTGCTCACGCTCCTTGAGGGTGTACCTGGACGGATCGATGACGGGCAAGGCCTTGAACCGAACCACAGGCCTGTTGTCGATGAAGAAATCGCCCTTCCCCATGACGCGCCCGGTGTTGGTCATGACGATCGGGACCACGGGCAGCCCCGCCTTGAGCGCCAGAATCATGGCTCCAATCTTGAACTCCATCAGCTCGTCCAGCTTCGTATTCCGCGTTCCCTCCGGGAAAATGACCGGCGAAATGCCGCTCTTGGCGGTCTCCACCGCCTCATTCAAAGACTTCATGGCCGCACGCCGGTTCTCCCGATCGATGCAGATATGGCCCGCGTGAGCCAGGGCCTTGCCATAAAGAGGAATCTCGAACAGGGACTTTTTGGCCACGAACCGGATGCGGTTGCCCTTCAACAGCTTGAACAAAACCGGAATGTCCAGATTGGACTGATGGTTGCCGATGAATACGTAATGCCCGTTCGGGTCCACCTCGCCCATGTCCGCCTCGATCCGGATGCCGGAAAGCTTCACTGCGGCCGCACCCCAGGCCAACCCCCAGCGGTCATACTCGGCAGGCGTGGATGTCTCCGGGTCCACCTTAAGCATTTTTAATGAATACCAAATAGTTACAGGAACGAGCAGTATGGTGAAAAACAGTCGTCGAAGCATGATCCGTCCTTATTGTGCAAACTCCCCCGTAACTAAACCAAAACACTGCATGAAACAAGAAAAGAAAAATCCGTGCATTGCCGAAGAGGCCTCCGGCGGCCAGGGGGAAAGGGGAGAGAGGGCACACTTTGAAAAGCGCTTCCCTCTCTCCCCTTTCCCCCTTATCCCCTCTCACCCTCCGAAACTTTTTGGAGGCGCATCCGCGCGGTCAAAGGTCAACGAGGAGATCAGCTTCTTTTTACAAGTAGGGTTCCCCACGGTAATTCATAAGGGGCTGTACCAGATAACTAGCCCATATGCTTCTTAACCCACTGTCTCAACTGTTTAAGTTGGCTTCGTGGGTTGCTGTTGTTAAAACGCCACTCGCATTCCTTCAAAAAGAGATGGAAATGCT
>Ga0334893_1000568_pt1 | contig 47312 bp, 40 predicted proteins | sample GraSluR3_MG_5_FD_207218 | JGI IMG/M metagenome (GOLD analysis project Ga0334893, IMG submission 207218) | Sludge microbial communities from methane-producing bioreactor in Wageningen University, Netherlands - Granular Sludge_09_05-R3 | ecosystem: Engineered > Bioreactor > Anaerobic >...
ACTTGAATGAATTTTGTTACAAAACAAATAGACGATATTTTGGAGCGAATCTATTTGATAGACTACTAGTTGCAGCTGTCGAAGATACTTGGTATGGAAAACATAGGTACAATTACGGATAATCATAATACATTATAAAATAATTGAATTGTTTTTCTTAGAACCACTTGAGATTGACGTATAGATTTATTATATTTGTACGTAACTAAAGAATTGCTAAAATGGAAACAAAATTAACTTTACGATTGAGAAAAAGTGTTATTGAGAGGGCTAAGAAATATGCGCATAATCAAAGAATTAGTCTTTCAAAAATGATTGAGATATATCTTGAATCAATAACAGCTTCTAAGGAAAAGGAAGTAGGGACAACGCCTTTGGTTGAAAGTTTAAGTGGTGTTATTGAACTTGAACCTGATTTTGATTATAAGAAGGAATATTCTAACTTTTTGACAGAAAAATACAAATGAAAAGAGTTCTACTTGACACAAATATAATTATTGACCTATTGGCTAAAAGAGAACCATTTGATCAAGACGCAAGAAAACTATTTTCGTCTGCGGACAAAGAGAAAGTTATTCTTTATACCTCAGCTCTTTCAATTGCAAATATAAGTTATGTGCTTTTAAGAAAAAGAAAGCCAGAAGAGACTAAACAAATTTTAAGAAAATTAAAATTGCTAATTAGAATATTAAGTCTCGATGAAAAAGTAATTAATTTGGCACTGAATGATAATGATTTTAATGATTTTGAAGATTGTCTTCAGTATTATTCTGCATTAGAAAATAAGATTGAAATAATTGTAACAAGGAATCTAAAAGATTTTGAAAATTCAAAAATACCTGTAATGACTGCCAGACAACTAAATGAAATAATTGAATAACTGCCAGTTGCTAACAAGGGTTTGGTACAATGCAGGCTATCAACGGACTAGATAACATTACCGTTACAATACAGTTTCTCTCGTCTGGACGATGACGATGTTTCAATCGCCTGCACTCTACCAACCCCCAGCCATTAGGAGCAATTATGCAGGAAATCTCAGATTATCTTAGACATATAAAACATTTTTCGACATCTAGAATTCTATAAAGTGTAGTTGAATTGGTTGAGGCTATACCATCAGATTCTTAGCCTTTAAATTCTTATCCCCACAAATACAGATAATTAAATAGCTGCCCCTAACAACCACCATCTGTTGTATTTGCCTAAATCATCACAAATTACCAAACGCAATCATAAGGTTTAGCAAGGCAAAAAATAACAGCTGGCAAACCAGCACAATGGTGCTTAGTGGGTTATTACTATTCTTAACGTATTTCCCCAAAAGCATTACAAGGGGGAATGAGATGATAAACCATGCGATGTAGTTTTGTAGAGGAGGTGTAACGGTTTTCCAGCTCCACATATCAAGCCTTATGGCAACGGGTTCTAGCAATATATCGTAAATAACCATGAGCAGAGCTCCTGCAAAACCCAATCGCCAAATGTTGATAATTTTCGATCGTAACACCATGGTAATTAGGTAAACCGAAATCATCCAGTTAACCACCATGGCTATGGGAGTTGCCCAAACTTTTGGCCCCAGCGATGGTCCATAGGCATAGCCACCAAAAATTACTCCCGTATTCGTACCAATGGCTTCAACCGTCCAGCCGGCAACTCCCACAGCAAGAATGGCAAGCCAGAATTTCCAGCTGTAGGGTCGATGAAATATCAATAAAATTGCAAGCGTAAGGGTAGTGAATACCCAGCTCAGCTGAAACACTTGGGGGTTATCGCGCATAATCCATAGCCCAGGAATAGAAATGCCGTACCCACCAATAATTAGGGTTAAAGCCAGATGTAGCTTGTATTTCTCGAGGAACGATTTCATGCTAAATGGGTTTTATCATATTATCAACAATTTTTGCCGAGGCAAGGCACAGCGGTATGCCGCCCCCAGGGTGAACGCTTCCGCCAACAAAGTATAGCCCCTTAATGCTCTTTGAGCGGTTTGGATGCCGGCTAAAGGCTGCAAATCGATTGTTTGAACTTATGCCGTACAGAGCACCACGGTACGATCCCGTTTTTTGCTCTATCATTGGAGGATTTAATATCTCCTCGCACAAAATTTTTGGTTCAATATCAATATTAAGTTCCCTTTTTATTTTGGCAATGATATTGTTTTTGGTTCGGGCTGTTAGCTCCTTCCAGTCCTGTCCGTAATCGGGGGGTACATTCACCATCACAAACCAGTTCTCATGCCCTTCTGGGGCATCGCTAGGCACGGCCTTACTGCTGATAAAGATGTAAACCGTTGGATCGTTAGTTATGCTTTTCTGCCCAAGCATTTCAAATTCCTTAGCATAGTTGCTGCTAAATAGGATGTTATGTACGTCCAACTGAGAGTGCGTTCCTTTTACACCCCAGTAGAAGATTAGCGCCGACGATGAGGGCTCATGGCGTTTGTAAAACCAGCTAAGCTTGTTTTGGGGCATATGTTTTGGGTAGGAGGTAAAGATATCGGTATTGTTTATCACCAGATCGTAGGCGTTGGCTAGTCCATTTGCCTTAATGCCAGTTACTTTACCTTTGTTGTATTCTATCCTTTGAACCGGACAGCTCATTTCAAAGGTTACCCCAAGCTTCTGTGCCAGTTCATACATCGATTGGGCAATGGAGTACATTCCCTTTTTGGGGAAATAGGCGCCAATATTATGTTCAAGATGAGGAATAATGGTTAGCGTACCCGGTGCTTTATAGGGGTTGGAACCATTGTATGTGGCAAAGCGATTAAAAAGCTGAATGGTTTCCTTCTGCTTGAAACTCCTTTTGTTAACCTTGTGCATGGTCTCAAAAGCTTTCAGCTTTTTTAGGTTAATGCCAATCCTCTTTGCCTCTTCCGATTTAAATCCTGCCCAAGTGGGGAAGGGGCTAAACATGAATAGGTTTGCCGTAAGGTTATATAGCTCCTCGCATTCGGTTAGGTAGTTTTCAATATTTATGGCGGGTTCACTAAGAACGGTTTCAGCTTCGTGGGCAAACCGTTTGGGATCGGCCCATGAATTCAGAACCTTTCCGTTGGGGTAAAAATATCGGGTAACATTCTCTAGCTGCTTGTATTCAAATGTGTTTGAATATCCCTCACCAGCAATATCGAATAGTTCATCAACTAGGTTAGGCAATGTGAAAAGCGAAGGGCCTGTATCGAAGCGGAATTCGCCCATTCGCAGCTGGTTTAGTTTGCCCCCAATATTTTGCGATTGCTCAAAAACAGCGACTTTGTATCCTTTTACAGACAGGCGTATGGCTGTTGCCAATCCACCTACACCAGAACCAATAATTGCTGCTTTCAAATCTGTTTGATTTTAAATAATAAAACTAATTAAAAACAACGAGTTACACGGTTTTGTTCCAAAATAAAAATTCACTGCTATCCTTTACTATTTTTTTGTTGTCTAATAGCCAACGAATTACCCTGGTTGTTTTATCTGGTGGAGACTTTATAGAATCAACCAGAGCCTCAAGCGATTTTCCTTCGGTTAGTATGTTTGTTTTTATTTGCTCAAGTATTTGATCGAATTGATACTTGCTCATATCCAGCTCATTTCGCGAGGTGCACACATCGCACTTCCCACATCGGGTGGCATTCTTCTCACCAAAGTACTCAAGCAAGGCCATGCTGCGGCATTTGGCTGTTCCCGAGGCATAGTTCACCATGGCTTCAATTCGCTTGGTGTACCTTTCTTTTCTAAGGTTATAGTTTTCGGGGCTAATTCGTAGGTTTTTGTCATCCAATCGTTCTTCAGTGAAGATTATGAGCGGTGTCTTTTTTCGGGGGATATAGTTTATTATCTTCGCTCTGCTGAGCTTAATCAGGCTTTCTGTAACCTCGGGTAGCTGTTTGCCGGAGATTCGGGCTAAATGCTTTTCGTCTATCTTCACATAATCGTTGAACAGACCGGCGTAGTTCCTAAGCAGCACCTTAATGAAATGATCCATTTCGGCATGGGCTACCTGGTATTTGTAGAGTTCATTCTTAGTTGCGGTAACCATTATACGGCTTGGGTTATCAAGCTCATCGGTAAGTTCGATGTAGCCCTCAAGTTCCAAAAACTTTAGGCTACTAAAAGCGTGGGCAAAGTTAAACTTGTAGGCTGTTGCAAATTCAATAAGATTAAAATCGTAAACCTCGCCCTTACCAGCACCTATGGCAACACCCAGGAATGAGCATAGGGCTTGGTAACTTCTTTTAATTTCCTCTGGTTCGGGGAACGAGGTTTGTGTTCGTTGTTCTACCTTAGCTTTGTCCGATTCGTTGTACAGAAGGATGGCATAGGCTAGCTTCCCGTCGCGGCCACCTCGACCAGCCTCCTGAAAGTAGGCTTCTGGTGAGTCGGGCAGATCCATATGCACCACAAAGCGCACATCGGGTTTGTCAATTCCCATTCCAAAAGCATTGGTCGATACAATTATGCGGGTTCTGTCGTGCTGCCAATCGTCTTGCTTTGCGTTTCGCTCCTCGGAGCTAAGCCCTGCGTGGTAGTAATCGGCAGTAATTCCTTCCTTTTGGAGCATCAGAGCAATTTCCTTGGTTTTAAGCCTGTTCCTAACGTATACAACTCCAGTACCTGGAAGCCCGTTTACAATTTTTAGCAGATGCTTATTCTTGTCCTCAACATTCCGAACAAGGTAAACCAGGTTTTTACGTTCAAAGCTCATTTTTACAACGTGCTTTTGCGTAAAACCCAATCGTTCCTGGATATCTTCAACCACCTCAGGTGTTGCCGTGGCAGTAACCGCTAGGAATGGTACATCGGGTAGTAGCTCTCGGAGTTCAACAATCTTAAGGTATGATGGTCTGAAATCGTAACCCCACTGCGATATACAGTGCGATTCGTCTATTGCAACAAGGTTCACATTCATTTTGCGCAACCTCATTCTAAACAGGTCGGTTCCAAGACGTTCGGGCGATAGGTAAAGGAATTTATAATCGCCATAAGCACAGTTATCGAGCGTTACCTCCAACTCGTGTCGTTTCATCCCCGAGTGCAGTGCTGCAGCTTTAATCCCTCTTTTTTTCAGGTTTTCAACCTGATCCTTCATAAGGGCAATTAGCGGTGTTACCACTAGGCATAACCCCTCCTTTGCCATGGCCGGAACCTGAAAGGTTATTGATTTGCCTCCGCCCGTTGGCATCAAGGCAAGAGTATCCTTCCCGCTATACACCGATTCAATTATCTCCTGTTGAACTGCTCGGAATGAAGTAAAGCCCCAGTATTGATATAGTATTTTTTCGAATTGATTCAACCTGCAAGTCAAATTATGGTTTCATACAAAAGTAACCCGAAATGTTATTAGTACAAGCGTAATATCTGAAAAGAAGCCCCTTGTTAATGAGTTTTTTTGTAACTTGGCGGGCGAAAAAATAAAAACCTACCACCATGTCATTTGCAAACGAAAAAGTTGTTGCTGAGGGCCTTACGTTCGACGACGTGCTTTTGGTTCCTGCATATTCTCAGGTTCTTCCACGAGATGTTGACATCTCCACAAATTTCTCGAGGAATATTAAGATAAATTCACCCATTGTCTCGGCTGCCATGGATACCGTTACCGAAGCGGGTGTTGCCATAGCAATTGCCCGCGAGGGAGGAATTGGCGTTATACATAAGAACATGTCCATTGAAGCACAGGCTAGCCAGGTGCGAATCGTGAAACGTGCCGAGAGCGGTATGATTTACGACCCAGTTACCATTAGCCCCGATGCAACAATTGGTGATGCGCTTAAGCTGATGAAGGACTATAAAATCGGTGGAATTCCTGTGGTGAATGAGGGTAAAGTTCTAATTGGTATTGTTACCAATCGCGACCTGCGGTTCCAACGTAAACTAGAGGCGCCAATTAAAAATGTAATGACCTCAGAAGGTTTAATTACTACAACCAAAACCATTACTCTCGAAGAGGCTGAAGCCATACTGCAAGAGCATAAGATAGAAAAATTGCCCGTTGTTGATGAGAATTTTCGTTTAGCCGGATTGCTCACATACAAAGACATCACCAAAGCTAAGGATAATCCCCATGCTTGTAAAGATTCCAAAGGGAGGTTGCGTGTAGCCGCAGGTGTGGGGGTTACTCACGACACACTCGAGCGCATTCGGGCTTTGGTACAAGCCAAGGTCGATGCCATAGTTATTGATACAGCGCACGGCCACTCTCGAGGTGTACTTGAGATGTTAACTAAGGTAAAGTCAGAATTTCCCGAACTCGAGGTGGTTGTGGGGAATATTGCCACAGCTGAGGCTGCTCTCGAACTGGTTAAGGCAGGTGCCGACGCTGTTAAGGTGGGAATAGGTCCCGGATCTATCTGTACTACTCGTGTTATTGCAGGTGTAGGTGTACCTCAGCTTAATGCCATTTACGATGTGGCCAAAGCTCTTAAGGGTACTGGTGTGCCTGTTATTGCCGATGGCGGAATTCGTTACTCTGGTGATATTGTTAAGGCATTGGCTGCTGGAGCTGACTCAATTATGGCTGGCTCAATGTTTGCTGGTGTTGATGAGTCGCCCGGAGAAACCATAATTTACAACGGGCGTAAGTTTAAGTCGTACCGTGGTATGGGTTCACTTGAGGCAATGCAGCAGGGGTCAAAGGATAGGTATTTCCAGGATGTAGAGGACGATATCCAGAAGCTAGTGCCCGAGGGCATAGTGGCTCGTGTGCCATACAAAGGCACCCTAAAAGAAGTCTTATATCAGATGATTGGTGGTTTACGCGCCGGTATGGGGTACTGTGGTGCACCTAGTATCGAAAAGCTAAAGGATGCCCAATTTGTGCGAATAACCAATGCAGGAATTGCCGAAAGCCATCCGCATGATGTGGCCATTACTCGCGAGGCTCCAAACTATAGCCGGTCCTAGTAGTGCCCAAAAACCATTAATTCTAATAAACCAACGTTATGAACCGTACTTTTTTTATCATTGTCGCTTGCGTTCTAGGTAGCTTGTCTTCCATAGCGCAAACCAAGGACGAGATTCTGCTCACTGTGGCTGGAGAGTCGGTTAGCCGTTACGAGTTCGAGCAAATTTACCTTAAGAATAGCCAGATGATGGCCGATACCGATAAGAAAAGCCTCGATGAGTATCTGGATCTATTTATTGTTTACAAGCTAAAGGTTGCCGATGCTAAAGCACAAGGGCTAAACAAAACCACCGATTTTGAAGAGGAGTTGGCAAGCTATCGAAAGCAGCTGGTTCAACCACACCTAATTGACAAGCAGGAGCAGGAAAGGTTGCTAAAGGAAGCGTATGGTAGATTGAAGAAGGAGGTTAATGCTAGCCATATACTCATTGCCATACCCGAGAATGCTACACCTGAAGATACAACCGCTATCTATAATAAAACCATAAATATTCGAAATAGAATATTATCGGGCGAAGCGTTCGAGTCGGTGGCTCGCGCCACAAGTGATGATCCATCGGTAAAGATGAATGGTGGTAATTTAGGATATTTTTCCGCTTTTCAAATGGTGTATCCATTTGAGAACGCTGCTTACAATACGCCAGTGGGACAAATATCAATGCCCATACGCTCTCGCTTTGGCTATCATATAGTAAAGGTGAACAGCACCCGGCCATCGCCAGGTCAGGTTAAGGTTTCGCATATAATGATTGCCTCACCTCAAAACGCAACTTCAGAGCAAAGTGCAAGCGCAAAGCATTTGGCCGATTCTGTATACGCCTTAGTGTTAACCAACGAGAATTTTGAGAGGTTAGCGCAGCAGTTTAGCCAGGACCCTGGGAGTGCACAGAATGGTGGTGAATTACCGTGGTTTGGGATGCGACAAATGCCACCCCAGTTTGAGAAAGCAGCATTCTCGCTTCAAAATCCAGGCGAAGTTACCCCACCCGTGCAAACTCAATTTGGGTGGCATATCATTAAACTATTGGATAAACGAGGCGTTGGGTCGTTTGATGAGGTTGCTCCTGAGCTTAAGGCACGACTGGCACGAGATGAGAGAGGCCGGGTTAGCCAACAGGTTTTTATTGAACAGCTAAAGCAAAAGTACAATTTTGAGCTAGATACCAATGCGCTTCAAACAATGGTGTTTCTGCTCGATTCATCGTATTATGATGGAAATTGGAGCCTCCCCAGCATGTATAGCAATCGGTTCATCTTTGGTTTTGCAGGAAAATCGCACACCATGTCGGAACTTGCTCATAAAATTCTGAAAGATAGAAATAGAAATATTGATGTACCTTTTGCCGTAGTCGTAGATAGATGCTATAACGAGCTGGTTACCGAAACTATTCTTTCCTACGAAGAGCAAAAGCTAATAAAAGAGAATCGTGAGATTAAGTATCTCCTCAAGGAGTACTACGACGGCATACTGCTTTTCGAGATAATGAATCAGAACGTATGGGCTCGCTCTACCAGCGACGAAAAGGGGCTCGAGGAGTTTTATCAGAAGAATATTTTAAGCTATTCATGGGATGAAAGGGTGTATGTTCAAAAGTTTTCATCAACCCACAGAAGAACCATAAAAAGAGCAAAAAGGTACATTACCTCTAGGCGTGGGCAAGGAGCCTCCGACCAAGCCATTGTGAACCGTTACATTAGCCGAGGCGATACCCTGCTGGCCATCGATAACAATGCTGTTATGCCCAACGATGATCTTATAAAAGGTTATGCTAGCTGGGAGGATCAACTCTCTGAAACCAAGGAGAATAATGACGAATACTATTTCATTCGCTATTCCAAAACGGTTCAAAATGACCCTATCCCCTTGAGCGAAATTAGAGGACAAGTTATTGCAGATTACCAGGAGTACCTTGAGCAACAGTGGGTAGAGTCGCTAAGGCAAAAGTATCCTGTGGAGGTGAATAAGAAGGTTTATCAAAAAGTTATTTCTAACCTTAATTAGCTTTATTCACTGAATAATTTTATAAACCTTTGTGTTTTCCATTTAGTAATAGAATAGTTTCCTAACAGAACAGAAATGCGAATCCTATTCATATCATTATTCACCTTACTTGCCGCAGGTTTGCTGCTACCGAGTTGCTTGAAAACCGACACCAATAATAGCAAGGTTTTGGCAACCGTGTATGGTAAGAACTTATACTTCTCTGAGGTTGAGGATATGTTTCCCGATAATATTTCCAAAGAGGATAGCCTTCAGATAATTATGGGATATGTTGACCGCTGGGTTCGTAAGCAGCTGCTCCTCAATCGTGCCGAGAAGAACCTAAGCGAAAACCAGAAGAATGTATCCAAGCAGCTCGATGATTACCGCTCTTCACTACTTATCTTTAAATACGAGCAAGAGTTTATCCGTCAAAAGTTAGATACCGTAATCCCCTTTGACGAGATAGAAGAGTTTTACAACGAGAACTCCTCTAACTTTACCCTAAACGAGGGCATAGTAAAGGCCTTGTTCATAAAAATTCGCCTAGACGACCCATACTACGATAGAATAAAGGCTCTATATAAGTCTAACAAGGAGGAGGATATACAGAACCTCGACAACATGGCCTATCAGGTGGCCATTAAGTACGACTATTTTAACGATCAATGGATTCCATTCTCCCGGATTATCAGGGAGCTGCCAGAACCCATTAACAATCCCGATCATTTTCTGCTTCGCAATCGTAGCATTGAGATGACGGATGATAAACACGCATATCTAGTGAACCTGAGAGATGTGCTGGCAAAGGGCGAACAAGCACCTATAGATTTCGAGGCAAATAGTATTCGTAATATAATTCTAAACAAGCGCAAGCAACGGTTGATACTAGACCTTGAGACTAATATCTACAACGATGCTCGAAACCATAAAAATTTTGAAATTTATATAGATTAACATAACGTATTACAATGAAAATTAGAGCAATATTCAGATCCCTACTTGCAGTTCCAGCATTTATTTTTCTTTTATCAGCACAAAGTCTTAACGCTCAGTTTGTAGTCGATCAAGTGATTGGCGTGGTGGGAAGTGAGAAGATTTTGCTTTCCGACGTTGAGCAGGAACTCCTACGTATGCAGATGCAGGGCGTAACAGCTGAAGGCGACATGAAATGCAGCATCTTTGAGGAACAAATGATCCATAAGTTGTTAATTCATCAGGCAGCAATTGATAGTATTGAGGTAACCCCATCGATGGTTGAAGGAGAGTTGGAGCGACGGTTGCGCTACTTTATTAACCAGATTGGTTCAGAGAGCGCCCTCGAGAAATATTTTAACAAAACGATGACTCAGATCAGAGCTGACCTCAGAACTTCCATTAAAGAAGGTCTGTTGGCTCAACAGGTTCAAAGTAAGATTGTTGAGAATGTAACCGTTACCCCATCGGAAGTGAGGCGCTTTTATCGTGATATTCCACAGGATAGCCTACCCATTATTCCCGATCAATATCAAGTTCGCCAAATTGTTATGTACCCACCAGCAGGTGAGGATGCTAAGTTTGCTGTTCGCGAGCAGCTACTCGATATTAGAGAACGAGTGCTAAAAGGCGAGCGATTCTCTACTCTTGCCGTGGCCTATTCCGAAGACAGAGCTACCGCAACCCGTGGGGGCGAACTTGGGTTTATGTCGCGTGAGCAGCTGGTTAAATCCTTTGCCGATGTTGCTTTTACTCTTCGAGAGGGGCAGGTCAGCCAGATTGTTGAATCGGAGTACGGATTTCATATTATCCAGATGATTGAGCGCCGCAACGATCAAGTAAACGTTAGGCATATTCTTATGAGACCTTCCTATTCACCCGACCAGCTACTTAAGGCGCAAACCAAGCTCGACAGTATTTCCAATCTAATAAAATCCGATACGTTAACATTTCGGCAGGCTGCCCAAATGTTCTCTGAGGATGAGAATACACGGCTAAGCGGAGGGCTTATGATTAATCCTCAGTCAAATACATCGCTTTTTGAGCGCGAGCACTTCTTGCCAGCCGACTTCTACGTTATTCGAAACCTTAAGCCTGATGAGATTAGCCAGCCTTTTGAGTCGCGCGATGAGCACGCCAATGTTGTGTATAAGCTGGTGATGATTAGTAAAATAATTCCCCAGCACAGGGCTAACCTTGACGATGATTACGCCATCATTCAGCAAATGACGAAGATGGGAAAGCAGCATGAGGTATTTATGGACTGGGTTAAATCAAAGGTGAAAACCACCTATGTTCGCATCGATCCTTCCTACAGAAACTGTAGCTTCGAAATGGATGGATGGTTGCGATAGTTGCCAATCCAACGGGTATGCGAGTACTGAAAATGGCTCTTGCTGTGCTTACCATTATCCTGCTACAGGGTAGTGGTAAGAATCTTTTTGCTCAGCAAAAAAGGGAGGTCTTCATTAACCATGCTGACAGCATGCGCAACCTAAAGGTCGATGGTAAGGATATCCGTCGATTGCTTGGGAATGTTTCCATTCGGCACGAGGAAACAACCATCACATGCGACAGCCTATACGATTATGTAGGCCTGAATAAATTCGATGCGTATAGCAATGTGAAGGTGTTTCAGGAAACCACCACGCTCTATGGCGACACCCTCAACTTTAATGGTGTAACCAAGAGGGGTAAGGTACGTGGCAAGGTGGTTAGAATGGTAGATGAGGAAACAACCATGGTTACGCGTTTTCTCGATTTTGAAACCGTCAACAAAACGGTTAACTACTACGGGGGCGCAGTAATTAATACCACCGATTCCCGATTTTCAAGCGACAGGGGCAAGTACTACTCAAACCAGAAGCGCTTTGTTGCTGCGGGTAACGTGGCATATATCGATCCAGATATCCTTTTAAATACCGATTCGCTTGAGTACTATACCGAGGTTGAGTTGATAAAGTTTTATGGCCCAACCCGTATTTACAATGAGGAGAACTACCTGTACAGCGAAAGAGGACAACATAATAGGGATACTCAGGAGTCTGAATTTCATATCAATGCTTTTATCGATAATGGAGACCAGAAGCTATATGGCAACAGCATTTTTTACGATAGGAACACAGGTGTATCAATAATTGAGGGAAATGGACTAGTTATTGATACCACCCAGCGTATAAATATATACGGTCAGCATTTAACCTATAATCAGAAAACGGAATTTGCTGAGGTTAAGCATGAACCTTTGGCAATGCTTGTGTCTGAACAATCGGACACGCTTTATCTTCGTGCCGATAGGCTTTTGGGTATATCTGTAAAGGATACAGTTTATACCGATTCCACGTTGTATAATCAGCTTGTTGGGGTGGGAGATGTTCGATTTTTCCGACAAGATATTCAAGGTGTTTGTGATTCAATGCTTTACCATAGTGTCGACTCGATACTTTATATGCACAAAGACCCAATTTTGTGGAATTCCGAAAATCAGCTGACCGCTGATAACGTAAGCATCGAGTTTAGGAACGAAACAATTCACAGAATGAAATTCACAGGATCATCTTTTGTGACTTCGCAAGAGGATTCAATTCGATTTAACCAGATAAAGGGGCGTGATATGGTTGGTTTCTTCACCAATGGCAAGTTGACCCGTCTTGATGTGAATGGTAATGGGGAGACAGTTTACTACGGTCGTGATAAGGGTGAACTTGTGGGAGTAAATAAAGCCGAGAGCAGTAGGCTATCCATTGGGATTAAAGATAATAAGGTTGTAAGCATAATGTTTCGCGAAAGCCCAGTTGCCACACTGTTCCCTATTGATAAGGTAGAGCTGCAGGATGTAATGATTAAGGGATTTGCTTGGCATACCGATAAACGCCCCCAGTCGCCAGACGATATAATACCAACAGGCCTTGATGTAAACTTTTATCTACCCATCCTGAGCAAGGCAGACAGGTATAGAGCCCAAAAAAGAAACCCTGCCGAATCGCTTGACGATTTAGCAGGGGAAAAAATTGAAGAGATTACTTTGGATAAAGGGCTTGAACTAAAGAAACCTAATCTTTCTAACGATTTAAAACGGGTTAGTATTCATCCTCATTAAAGAAAAAGTCTTCCTTGGTTGGATAATCGGGCCAAATATCCTCAATGCTCTCATAGATGTCACCCTCATCCTCCAGCTCCTGTAGGTTTTCTATAACCTCAAGCGGAGCACCTGATCGGATAGCAAAATCGATAAGCTCATCCTTAGTTGCGGGCCAAGGGGCATCTTCAAGTTTTGATGCTAATTCTAGTGTCCAATACATATAGATAATCTAATTAATTGATATACAAATATTTAAGCATTAGCCTATTAATGCAAATATATAAAAAAAACTAAATCATACTCTAGGTTCCCAAGGAATTTGCTCAATTTTAAGGTTTTTAGCTAACAATCGTGATAATGTGAAGAAAAAATCGCTTAACCTGTTGATGTACTTTACAACATTCTCGGGCAAAGGCGAGCTTTCAGCAACACTTATGGCTAAACGTTCGGCTCTACGACATATTGTGCGAGCCACATGGCAAAGTGAAACGGCCTGATGACCACCCGGAAGTACAAATGAGATTAGCGGCTCAAGCTGCGAGTCCATTTCGTCTATTTGCTGCTCTAGGAACTCTATGTCCGCATCGGAAATAGCTGGTAACTTCACCTTGCAGTCGGAACAATCCGCTGCCAGAACAGAGGCACAGCTCATCAACCTGTCGAGCACTTCGGCTAGTACTACCCTCCAATATCCATCAACGGCCTCCTGGTCGCGAAGCAGGGCAACAAAAGCCATAAGCTCGTCTACCGTGCCGTAGGCATCTATTCGTGGATGATTCTTTGGCACTCTCTTGCCGCCAATTAGCGAGGTGGCTCCTTTGTCGCCTGTTTTTGTATATATTTTCATAGCTACTTGCTAAACGTTTGTGGTAGTAATGCTGTACGACCAAAATTGTTCAATGGTTACTTATGTTTTGTTGATTTTAAGTGAAATTATCTCTATTTACTATACAGCACAACTACCATGTTATGTATAAATCCAAATCGGCTTCAAAGGTAGCGTATTCTTCAGAATCGAAAGCAACGCTTTCGCTATCTCCAATATCGTAGATTCACTCGTAGGTTGTTCGTGTGTAATTTAGGGTTCGGTTCGAAACTACTGCAGTAGCTCTAAACTTTAACCCTATTGTTGATTTGGCAAGGGTTATTTGCTTGTGTCTGAGTTCAAACTCTGGGATTGTGTAAAGCTTGGGTTTCGGGCAACCGTGTATTCGTATAGCCGTTTGTAATTCACGTTAATCTCTTTTGCACTATGCTGGTGTTAAATTTTTCCGTCTAGCCAACACCATCGTGAGCCCTTTGGTTCACTGCCAACCAGCTGTTGCTATAGGCAAATTCGGAACCCAGTGCAACCCCCGCATTGTATAGCTTTGCCTGCCTGTAGTTCGAGTTCAAATCGGTAATAAGCTCAGCATCGTTATCCTAATGGAACTCGTTGAGATCGTTTATATACTGTGGATAACCCAGGACGCTTACGCCAAATCCAAAGAGGTTATATGGCAAGTTGCAAATACAAATCGCCCCATCGCGCTACTACTCTTCTCTAAGTACCACCTCTTGCTTCATGGTGGGGTTTGAGTTAACTTCGTCCGACTCAATTATACCATCCCTAAGCCTAATTATTCGGCGTGCATGAAGCGCAATGTCCTCCTCATGGGTAACAACAATAATGGTGTTTCCTTGGTTGTAAATATCCTCAAACAGGTTCATGATGTCAATTGAGGTTTTCGAATCGAGGTTTCCCGTAGGCTCGTCGGCCAGAATTATTGAGGGGTCGTTTACCAACGCCCTTGCCACGGCAACCCTTTGGCGTTGTCCGCCCGATAGCTCGTTGGGCTTGTGTTCCATCCTGTCGGTGAGGCTAACTTTACCTAGTGCCCCTTCGGCCATTTTAAGCCTTTCGGGTTTGCCAATTCCTGCATAAATCAAGGGAAGCATAACATTTTCAAGGGCGGAATAGCGGGGGAGGAGGTTGAATGTTTGGAAAACAAACCCAATCTCTTTGTTCCTAATCTCGGCTAGCCTATCGTCCTCCAGCTTGCTAACATCAGTACCGTTAAGTACGTATTTTCCTGAGGTGGGGGTGTCAAGGCATCCAAGAATATTCATTAGAGTAGACTTGCCAGATCCCGAAGGCCCCATAATGGCAACATATTCGTTTTCATAAATTTGTAATGAAACACCTTCAAGAGCTTTAACAACAACAGTTCCTACTTTGTAGTACTTTTTGATATTCTCTATGTCAATTAGAATCTTTTTATCCATTGATGTCCGATTAAAAAAATTATGTTGGTTTGACTAAGCAAACCTACTAAAAGTTTATCTTAAAATGCTGTTTAAATATCCCTTTTCTAAAAAAAACTACTCCCAAATGAAATAGATCAATGCTAATGCTTACGCTCGAATGCTTTGCAATTACGTTCCACGCCTTAAACATTTCTCTGCTCCAACGAATATCATCAAACACAAAAATTGAGTTCTCGTTTACTTTTTTTAGGCACTGTTTAAAGTAGCGCAGGGTGGGTTCTGCCTTATGGTTTCCATCAAAAAATACAAGGTCAAGGACAGGCAGCTGGTTTAAGGCTTTGTTTAAACCTTGTTCAAAATCGCCCTCAATAAGTTCAATGTTTTTAAAGTTAAACAAATCGAAGGAGTTTTTAGCCAATTCTGCACGTTGCCAGTCGCCTTCAATGGTTAGTACCATTGCGTCGGGATTAGAGCTGGCAAGGTACATAGCGCTTATGCCAACCGAGGTGCCTAGCTCCAAAATGCTTTTCGAATTATTCCACTTAGCCAACCGGTATAAAAAGGCCCCATTTTTTGGAGATACTGACGATTTTCTGATAACGGCTCCTAACGTCTCCGATCGTTTCATCATCCTGCTTCCTGCACCATAATCACTTGGGGCAAGGCTAATCGACGAATCGATTTGCCAATTTCTGAGCCATTCTACCTCATTGGGCTGTTCGTAGTTGTTCTTATTGCAAAGCACTGCTCTTGAGAACTCGTACACCATAGGAGAGTGAACTCCGTGTCCCGACCGCGGTTTGGCCGTACATTTAAAAAGGATGTAATCCTTGGTAATGTTTAGTAAATGAGCAATGTCTGTCACTGTAATTCGTTTTTGTCAGCCAATACTAATTTAGCGATTAAAAGATGGCTTTATTGTGTTTACCTTCTATTTTTTTGAAAAACTTTTGCAGGGGCAATTTTACATAAAACCATAGATTTTATGCTGCATTTTATATTTTTGCATTATGGCGATAAATCTTTCCACGGATATAATGTATTTGGCTGGAGTTGGCCCCAAGCGAGCAGAGCTGCTTAAGGCAGAACTAAGTATTCACACCTTTGGCGATTTGCTCTACTACTTTCCCTTTAGGTACGTGGATAGATCGAGATTCTACAAGATTTCAGAAATTTCTGAGGATTTGCCATATATACAGGTTGTTGGTAAAATAGTCCGGTTTCAGGAAGTGGGTGTTGGACGAAAGAAAAGGCTTACAGCAATTTTTACCGATGGAACCGGAACGCTTGAGTTGGTTTGGTTCAAAGGTTTAAAATGGGTCGCCAAATCGATTAAGCCCAACGTTACTTACGTAGTTTTTGGGAAGCCAAATCTTTTTGGTGGAAAGTTTAATATTGCCCACCCCGAGGTTGAGGATTATAAGTCGGATCAAGAGAATTTAGGATCGGCCTTGCAGCCGGTTTACAATACCACAGAGAAGCTTAAAAGCAGCTTTGTTACCTCTAAAACCATTCTTAAACTTCAGCAGGTATTAAATGGTGCTATAAGCGATATTGTGCAGGAAACCCTTCCTCCATATCTTATAGAGAGGGTAAAGCTAATGACTCTTAGGGAAGCACTCTGCAACATTCACTTTCCGTCGTCGGTTTCGCTCCTTAAAAAAGCCGAAGCGAGGCTTAAGTTTGAGGAACTATTCTACGTGCAGCTAAATTTGCTTTACCAAAAAAACACTCGATACCTTAAGGTTCAGGGTAACGTTTTTAGTCAGGTTGGTGAAGCATTTAACCGATTCTATGCAGATAAGTTACCCTTTGCGCTAACCGATGCGCAGAAAAGGGTAATAAAGGAAATCAGGCGCGATATGGGCTCGGGAAAGCAGATGAACAGGCTTTTGCAAGGCGATGTGGGCAGCGGCAAAACATTGGTGGCACTTATGTCAATGCTTATTGCGGTCGACAATGGCTACCAAGCCTGCATTATGGCTCCCACCGAAATCTTGGCAACTCAGCACTACGAGACCATCTCAGGAATGCTCCACGGGTTAGGTATTAATGTAGGTTTGCTTACAGGAAGCACCAAGCGTAGCGAGCGAGCGCCGCTGCATGCGCAGCTCGAGGGTGGCTCCATGCATTTGCTCATAGGCACACATGCCCTGATAGAGGATGTGGTACAGTTCCACAACCTTGGGTTAGTAGTTATCGATGAACAGCAGCGCTTTGGTGTAGCCCAACGGGCCAAGCTTTGGCAAAAGAACGACAAGCCACCCCACGTATTGGTGATGACTGCTACCCCAATTCCACGTACCCTAGCCATGACCATTTATGGTGATTTGGAGGTAAGTGTAATCGATCAAATGCCTCCTGGTCGAAAACCCATTAAAACCATTCATTATACCGATGCCAAGCGTAACCTTGTGTTTGGGCTAATGCGCGAACAAATTAAGCAAGGAAGACAGGTGTACGTGGTGTACCCACTGATCAATGAATCGGAGAAGATGGATTATAAAGATTTAATGGATGGTTACGAAAGCATTGCTAGGGCATTTCCTCCTCCTCAGTACGTTACGGTTGTTGTTCATGGCAAGATGAAACCCCAGGAGAAGGATGAATCTATGCAGCTATTTGCCAGTGGTAAAGCCCACATAATGGTTGCCACCACGGTTATTGAGGTAGGCGTGAACGTTCCCAACGCTACAGTTATGGTAATTGAGAGTGCCGAACGATTTGGCCTTTCGCAGCTGCACCAGCTTCGGGGAAGGGTAGGGCGTGGAGCCGACGAGAGCTACTGCGTGCTTATGTCAGGGGTGAAACTTACCAACGAGTCGCGCAAGCGTATGCAAACAATGGTAGCCACCAACGATGGTTTCGAGATTGCCGAGGTGGATATGCAGATTCGTGGCCCTGGCGATATCGAAGGAACACAGCAGAGTGGGTTACCTTTCGATTTTAAAATTGCATCGCTGAGTAAGGATGGTCAAATACTTCAGTTTGCCCGGCAAGTTGCTAGCGATATTATTGAAGAGGATAAAGCCCTTACAAATCCTAAAAACCAAATCCTTTTCAGGCAAATTGAGCAGCTGACGCAGGAAAGGATAAGTTTTGGGCAGATTAGCTAGAGGCATTATAAGTATGACCATTAACAGCACAATTCAATATATTCAGGCCAAATCCATCCTTTCCAAGTTAAAGGGTACCGACTCCTTTTTTGGCATTACCTACAACATGAATTTGTACCGAGGATGCCAGCATGGATGCATATACTGCGACACCCGCAGCGATTGCTACGGAGTTGGCGATATCTCACAAATAAGGGTAAAGCAGAATGCTATCGAGTTGCTAAATATTGAATTGGCAGCCAAAAGACGGAGGCGAGCAACCATTGGCACTGGCTCAATGAACGACCCCTATATGCCCATTGAGAAAACCGTTGGTTTAACCCGAAAGGCGCTTGAGGTAATTGCTAAAAATCGTTTTCCGGCACATATTATTACAAAAGGTGATTTGGTAACCCGCGATATTGATGTGATACAAGAAATTGCTAAGGTATACGCTGCCGTTAGTTTCACCATTACCACCCACAACGATGAGTTGGGGCGCAAGGTGGAACCCTTTGCTCCAGCAACATCCAAGCGTTATGATGCTATAGAGCAGCTGGCTAAGAATGGTATTTATGTTGGTGTTACTATGATGCCCCTGCTTCCCTTTATAAACGATAGTACTGAAAATATTCAGCACATCATTAAATCGGCCAGCGATGCTGGGGCAAAGTATATAATCCCCATGTTTGGTTTAACTCTTAGAGCTGGTTCTCGCGAGTATTTTTACAATGCACTTGATGCCAATCTACCTCATAAAAAAACTAAATATGTTAAGGCTTTTGGATTAAGCTACGAATGTTGGTCTCCACAATACAAAAGATTATCGCAAGTATTCCACGAGGAGTGCAGTAGATTGGGAATGCCAAGTAGGATGGATTTTTTCCAATCGCACGAGCCAAAGCAGCTCGATCTGTTTTAAGATTATTGCGCAAATTGCTAGCCCAGCGGCGGGGCGATGTTATTGGGCGAGCTGATGAGCTTGTGGATGGACTTATCGTTGAGGCGTTTTATTCGCTTCTCCTCGATGATGGCCTCGCGCTTGGTGTTATGCTGCTTTAGGTACACGAGCGCCCAAGGGCCCTTGTTGGCCGTGAACCGACTCATGCCATTGTTGTGCTCCCAAAGCCTATGCTCAGGATCCTGCGTGATGCCCTTGTAGAAAATGTCGAGGCTCTGGCTCCATATGATGTAGGTGTAGTACATAGGATAGGGTATAAACGAAAAAAGCCTCAGGAAGAGGCTTTTTATATTGTTGGCGGTCCGGACGAGACTCGAACTCGTCTCGTCAACTTCAGTTGACGAGATGACAGGCATGTATTATTATGCTATATTATCCCAGCGGCGGGGCGATGTTATTGGGCGAGCTGATGAGCTTGTGGATGGACTTATCGTTGAGGCGCTTTATTCGCTTCTCCTCGATGATGGCCTCGCGCTTGGTGGTGTGCTGCTTTAGGTACACGAGCGCCCAAGGGCCCTTGCTGGCCGTGAACCGACTCATGCCATTGTTGTGCTCCCAAAGCCTATGCTCAGGATCCTGCGTGATGCCCTTGTAGAAAATGTCGAGGCTCTGGCTCCATATGATGTAGGTGTAGTACATAGGATAGGGTATAAACGAAAAAAGCCTCAGGAAGAGGCTTTTTATATTGTTGGCGGTCCGGACGAGACTCGAACTCGTCTCGTCAACTTCAGTTGACGAGATGACAGGCATGTATTATTATGCTATATTATCCCAGCGGCGGGGCGATGTTATTGGGCGAGCTGATGAGCTTGTGGATGGACTTATCGTTGAGGCGCTTTATTCGCTTCTCCTCGATGATGGCCTCGCGCTTGGTGGTGTGCTGCTTTAGGTACACGAGCGCCCAAGGGCCCTTGCTGGCCGTGAACCGACTCATGCCATTGTTGTGCTCCCAAAGCCTATGCTCAGGATCCTGCGTGATGCCCTTGTAGAAAATGTCGAGGCTCTGGCTCCATATGATGTAGGTGTAGTACATAGGATAGGGTATAAACGAAAAAAGCCTCAGGAAGAGGCTTTTTATATTGTTGGCGGTCCGGACGAGACTCGAACTCGCGACCCCATGCGTGACAGGCATGTATTCTAACCAACTGAACTACCGGACCAATATCTTTACAAGAACAATTTCAAACTAACTTTAATCCGGTCGAGCCTCGAACTCGTCTCGTCACCAGTGACGAGATGACAGGCATGTATTCTAATCTCGGAAAACTTATTGTTTGACGAGAAACTACCGGACCAATGTTGTTTTAAAGAACGTGTCTCTGTTTTTGACGGTGCAAAGATAAATCTTCTTTTTATTTCTGCAATACCTTTTTCAAAAAAAATTACAATTTAAAGAAACTAAAATGAACATTTCCGTAATTTCTAGTTTCCTTGTAATTGTTGAGTTTCGACAGATCTGTTCGTTTTGAATGTTCAATAATTAGCAACCCATTGTCTTTGAGGAGGGTATTCTGGAAAACTAGGTCCGGAATGGTCTCAATACCCTTAAACTCGTAGGGAGGATCCGCAAAAATGATATCGAACTGAATTCTGCAGTTTTTTAAAAATTTGTAAGCATCGTGCCTAATGGGAGTAATCCGATCCAAGTTTAGCTCCTTAATAACCGATCGTATAAAGTTAAAATGCGAGTGGTTCATCTCCACAAGGTGTATGCTTTGGCATCCCCTCGAGGCAAATTCAAAGCTAATGCTACCTGTGCCAGAGAAAATGTCCAGTATGGCAATCCTATCAAAATCATAGCTATTTGATAGGATATTAAAAAGCCCCTCCTTGGCAATATCTGTAGTTGGACGGGCTTTTATACTTTTGGGAGGGCTAAATATTCGCCCTTTGTACATTCCACTTACTATACGCATAGCGATAGATTGAAAAGAGTTGCATACTGCACTTTGTGTTGGCTTAGTTGATAGCTAAAGTGTGAATGTTTTATGCTATCCTCCTGCTTCACCAATTTAAAGAATCGGGTAAGTAATGAAGTGGTATCATTATCTTGGGTGCCGAAAGTTCCCAGCTGAGTTATTTCAACATCAGCAGGTGCAATTTTTAGCTCATTGCAGATGTTAACCAGATGGTAGGTTGTTTCCTCTGCACTTACAAGTTTTATTGATCCCGAGTGCATCAGTTTCTCCCCGTTTGATAGGTTTGCTGTGGCAAAACCATTGTAAATAGCCAATGTTAGCTGAGGTGTGTGTCTGATTTTATTTTTAGATAGATGAAAGTTTAAAGGTGCGCTTCCGCTGCTCACTATGTTTGTTTTGGGGTGAACCGTAATGAAATTAGCCGAGAGTGTTGACGGAATGCTAAAGATACATATCACATCATTGTCGATGCTATGGTATCTTATCTCTTCCAAGTCCTCAATACGATGCGAGAGTGAAAGGATTTGTTTTGCTTTTTGGGGATCAAAAAACTTTTGCGGAATTAACGCATACCGGGGGGAATCGAAACACAGGTTAATCTTTTTGAATGGCTTTATAATCCAGTCGTAGAGGCTAAGAATATATCTAACCCTATCGTTCCAGTCATCAACGAAAGCAACTGGATGTTCAAAGGCATTATCGCCAAGGGCAATAAAAAGGTTGCGCGTTAAATCCTTTACGCAAAAAGAAAATCCATTCAGGGATACCTGAATGGATAATTCGTATGATTCGGTACGGAATGGATCAAAGGTTTCGTCGAAAAGTTCAAACTTTTGCATAGTTACCTCATCCTATTCCCAGTTTCCAGCATTGTTTGTAGCTTGAGTTAGCGATCCAACCTGTAGACCAGGGAAACGCTCCAACTTCTTCCTAAGGTCATTTTCGTTAACCACCAGCTGACGATCAAGTCCTTTTAGAAGTACGTCGTTGTGTACTTTTGCTTCGAAAACCTTTATCTTTAGACCGGAACCCGTTAATAGTTCTCCTGCTCCTAGCTCAAACTGTGCACCACCGGTATAGGGAACGAGACGAAGTGAATCAACTGGGTATCCCTTTTTGAATAAGCTGTCGAGTACGCTAATTGTAACTGTATCGCGACGAATAAGCCCTTGGGCAACGGCAAGGGAGTCGTCCATTGAACCAATTTGCCTAACCACGCGAAATGAGTCGTACTTAACAAAATTGATAAGCGTATCGAAACTCCCGGTGAATTTGTTGTGTTCAGAACGATATGCTAATTGAGCCGTTCTAATATCTTTTAAACGATTGATGGTTTTTGCATATCTTTTATCCTTCTCGTTGTTGAAACGAATAGGGTTCATAATGCTTTCAAATACCAGATACGATAAAACCACTATGAGAACTAGTAGCAGAATTTGATAAACGGTTTTCATTTTACTCAATTTAATTTAAGTTTGCCTGCAAATTTATAAACATATAATTAAATTCTAACACCTAAAGTAAATTTTATTCACGATTGTAATGAAAAAAGAAGCTCTGGAAAAATCTCTTATTAAAAGCATTGGGTTTGAGTTGACTAAAAGCCAGGAGGTTACATCGCATATGCTTGCTCGGTTTTTTACCGATAGAAGTGACCGTCAGATTTTTCTGCTGAAGGGCTATGCAGGAACCGGTAAAACAACACTTATTGCAGCATGCGTAAGGGCATTGCTAGTTCAAGGTGTAAAGGTTGTGCTTTTGGCACCAACTGGTCGTGCAGCCAAGGTTCTGTCGCAGTATTCTGGATACCCTGCCTATACCATTCATAAGTGGATATATCGGCAACAGTCGCAGAAGGAGGCTATTGGGCGTTTTGTGCTTAACCAGAATAAGAGCAGCAATACCATTTTTATTGTTGATGAGGCTTCGATGATTAATAATTCCTCGGCCGAGGACTCGTCGTTTGGGACGGGTAATGTGCTTGAGGACTTGATGCATTTTATAGATGATGGTGATAATTGCCGGTTAATGCTAGTTGGCGATCAGGCGCAGCTTCCACCCGTTAGGCTCGACCTAAGCCCTGCGCTAGATAAACGTGTTCTGGAGAGCTATGGATATGAAGTAACTGAAATCACTCTCGATGAGGTGGTGAGGCAAGCGGCTGATTCGGGCGTATTGAGCAATGCAACATCATTGCGTACTTACATTGCCAAAAACCATATCGAAATTCCCAAATTTCAACTTCTTGGGTTCGATGACATTGTTCGCCTTTCGGGAGTTGATTTGGTGGAAACCCTTGAGACCAGCTACTCAAAGGTTGGAATTGAAGATACCATAGTTATAAGCTACTCCAACAAGCGCGCAAACAAGTACAATCAGGGGATTCGTAATCAAATACTATGGCGCGAGGAGGAGCTATCCATAGGCGATTTGCTTATGGTGGTGCGAAATAACTACTTTTGGGTTGAGAAGGTGCCCGATGTAAATTTTATAGCCAATGGGGATATTGTTGAAGTAGTTAGAATTAGAGGAGTTAAAGAGCTACACGGTTTTCGTTTTGCTGAGGTAACAGTAAGGCTAGCCGACTATCAGCAGCAGGAACTTGACGTTTTTATTATGCTCGACACCCTTGCTCTCGATGGACCTGCGCTCCCCTCTAGCCGATCTAACGAACTATTCGAAAGCGTTTCGCTCGATTATGCCGATGAGATTAATAAGAGGAATCGTTTTAAAAAAATAAAGTCCGACCCATACTTCAATGCCCTGCAAGTAAAGTTTGCCTACGCGGTAACCTGCCACAAGGCACAGGGCGGACAGTGGAAGCATGTGTATATCGATCAAGGTTTTTTTCGCGAAGAAATGATAAGTAAGGAGTACCTTCGATGGCTTTACACTGCATTAACCCGAGCAACCGAAAAGGTTTATCTGGTGAATTTTGCTAAAGATTTTTTTGTTAGCGATTTTGCCTAAAGTCTAATAGGGCATATTTAACTTGATATTTGCCACAAAAGCTATAAACAAGCTATAAACCGTAGTAATCCCAAAATAAATCCCTAAATTTACCTTGCTAACAAAATTTTTGCCGCAATGAAAAACAAACGCTCCATTCGTCAAAAGATAATTCTTTACATCTTATCGGTATTCTCCTTTTTTTATGTGGTTTCCATTGGCTACATTGTTGTTAACTCTCGCCAAACCATTCTGAACGAAACGCTAGAAAAAACAGAACTACTGGCTGAAAATTCTGCTAGTGAGATCAGCCGATTTATCGAGAAGAACATAACCATCACACGAACTTTGGCTCAGGCTCTCAGTGTATATCAGCAAATGCCTAGCGAGCAATGGACTGAGCTATACCTAAAGATGTACGAGCCAGTTTTAGAAGCAAACCCACACGTATACATTTTGTGGGATAGCTGGGAGTACTATGGTTTTGTTCCCAACTACAACAAGGAATTTGGGCGAATCCTAATGTATGTGCTGCGCGAAGATAACAATACGTTTACCAGCGCAAAGGAGGAAAGAAGTATGGATGGCGATCCAGATTTATATGGAGCGTTTAAGAGGGGAAATGCCGATGATGTTTGGGAGCCATACCTCGATGTGGTTGAGGACGGATCGCGAGAGGCAAGAATGATGACCACCATTGCCTCGCCAATACAGATTGATGGACGGTTCATGGGGCTAATTGGACTAGACCTGGAGCTTACCGCTCTACAGGATTTGGTTAGCAAGGTGGAGACGCTTGAGGGTGGTTTTGCCTTTCTACTTTCGTACGAGGGTATTGTTGCTGGACATCCCAATAGCGAGCTTATTAGTAAAAGTATTGGTGACCTCTACCCTAATGTGGCTGAGCAGGAGAAGATTATCGACAGAGTTCAAAAGGGCGAGGAGTTTACCTTTGTGCGCACCGAGGTGGATGGTAGTACCCACTACATGTTTTTTACACCGGTTTCGGTTGATGGAATTGATAAGAGTTGGTCACTGGCCATTTCAATTCCCTATCGTCAGGTTATGAAAACTGCCAATAGTATGCTGTACATTTCGCTTGCAGTAGGCCTAATGGCCTTGTTGGTTATTGTAATCATCCTTATCATAATTTCAAATAGCCTTACTAAACCCATAGTTGGAATTACCAATTCGCTCAAAAGGATGGCCAATGGTGAGATATCAAAGGATTTGGTGCTTGATATCAAATCGAATGATGAGATAGAGGAGATGGCCGAGGCATTCAATCGATCTATCGATGGGCTAAACCAAAAAACTTCGTTTGCACTCGATATAGGTAATGGACAGCTGGAGAGTAGCCTAGAGTTGCTAAGCGAAAAGGATATACTGGGTACTTCGCTAATTGATATGCGAAATAGCCTTAAGCAGGCAAAGGTTGACGAGGAGAAGAGGAAGGAGGAGGATCGGAAGCGTGCCTGGGCCAACGAAGGTTTTGCCAAGTTTGCCGATATTCTCCGGCACAACAACGACGATATCCAGCAGCTTTCCGATGATATTGTGAAGAATGTGGTGAAATACCTCGAGGCCAATCAAGCTGCCATGTTTGTTTTGAACGATGAGGAGCGTGGCGAGAAATACTTCGAGCTACTATCGGCTTACGCTTGGGATCGTAAAAAGTATCTCAATAAAAAGATAGATACGAAGGAGGGGCTTATTGGAGCCTGTGCCCTTGAGAAAGAAACCATTCAACTAACCGAAATTCCTGAGGATTATGTCGAGATCACCTCAGGCTTAGGAAAGGCTACTCCACGTTATGTAATTTTGGTCCCCCTTAAGCATGAAGATAATGTGCTGGGAGTAATCGAAATGGCATCGTTTAATGTTTTTGAGCCCTTTGAGGTTGAATTCCTTGAGCGAATAGCCGAGAGCATTGCATCAACCTTACTTTCGGTTAGGATTAACGCCAAAACCAAGATGCTTCTGGAGCAATCGCAACAACAAGCCGAGGAGATGCAGGCACAGGAAGAGGAGATGCGACAGAATATGGAGGAGCTGCAGGCCACCCAGGAAGAGATGGAGCGCAAGCGATCTGAGCAGGAAAAAATTCAGCAGGAGCTGCAGCAGGAGTTAACCTTACTGAATGCGCTAATGGACAATATCCCCGATTATATATACTTTAAAGATGACCGAAGCCGTTTCATCCGCATAAGCAAGTCGATGGTGAAACTCTTTAATGCCGATAGTCCCGAGGAGCTGGTGGGTAAGTCCGATTTTGATTTCCACACCAAGGATAATGCTCAAAAGTTTTATAATGAGGAGCAGGAGATTATGCATTCAAAAACTGCAATTGTTGATAGGGTTGCACGCGAAACTTTTGATGATGGTAAGGATAACTGGGTATCGGCCACCAAAATGCCTTTGTTCGATATGGATGGTAGGGTAGTAGGTACGTGGGGTATAAGCCGTATTATTACCGATTTGAAAGAGGCGGAGCAAAACCTCGAAAACCTAGCCCAGCAGGTTGAGGAGTACCAAGCCTTTGTTAAGATTGTTGACTCATCCTCATGCGTGGTGGAGTACAGCCCAAAGGGTGATATTATTCGGGCCAACGATCAGTTTTCAAGTATTATTGGCTTGCCAGCCAACGATTTGATTGGAAAGCATCACTCCGAACTATACACCTTACTGGGTGGTAAACAGGCCGAAAGCAAATCGCTTTGGGCCGATTTAAGCAAGGGCATTGTTAGACATCAACTATTTAAAGCTAAGGTAGATAAGATCGAGATAACCCTAACTGAAACCTATTCGCCCATAACCGATGCAACGGGCAATGTGGTGAAAGTCATTGCCATTGCTGCAAAGGTATAGTATATCAAAGTAAAGTAAACAAAAAGGGGAGCCAAATTTTTGATTCCCCTTTTTGGTGATTCCCATTTCGATTATAATTTACTCAGTATCTCTGCAACAAGGTATCCCAAGTAGTTCCCCACAGCATAGCCAATTATTCCAATGGTAATTCCCGAAACAATGATGTGTCGGTTTTTTAGTGCACCGGCTATTACAGGTACAAATGGGGGAGAGCAAATAAACGCCACCGATGTGATCATAGTGGTATCGGCATCTATTTTGAATACCTTTGCTAAAATAACCTGAAGGAACAGTGAACCAAATACCGCAAGGGTGATGTAGGCCAACAGCCCAGGGGTTAATCCTGCAAAATTCCTGATATCGGCCATAGAGGCTACAACAAGACTAAAGATTAGTATCAGGTACATTCCCGATTCAAAGGTTTTGTCGATACGGTTAATGGAGGGAATTAGCGATGCCAGTATGCTAAGGGTAGTAACTGTTAGTATTACCACCACCATTACTTTGCTTTGCGGTACCAGCATGCTGAGTGCACCACCCACAGCAAAAATAGCTACGGCAACCCCATAGGCCCTAAGTAGTGGTATGAACTTGTCTTTCTTTAATATCCCCCAGAATGGATCGTCCCCAGAGTGGTTCTCACCAAAATCGTTGGTTGTGGGGATGGGAAATTTTGGTAAAAATTTGTGAAAGAGTTTTTGTCCAATGGTCATAAGAAATGCTAGGTATACCACACCAACTACCAGATCGTAGGTATGAGTGAGTATGTAGGTGTTGGCATCAACATCGAGCATCATTTTTAGCGAGGCAAGGTTAGGTGTACCTCCCGTGTACACCCCTATAAGCAGCCCCGCCACCTTCCAAAGGTCTTTAGTGCCTTCATCTCTGAAGATGAAAAACCCTGCAACTACCACCAGCACCACGGCAAAAAAACCGATTACAACCGATGCAACCGTTTTACCGGCCAAGTTTTTCCACTGTGCTACATTGGCCGAAAATAGGAGCAAAGGGATGGCCAACAGAATGGTAACGCTCATTAGCATATCGCGAAGGTTGTATATTTTGTAGGCCAATACATCGCTGCTTTCAATCTGTCCGCTGGTATGCATCGCCTCTATCTGATTAACCGTAGTGCCGGGATTCGTTAGCAAAAAATCATTAAGAAACGTGCTAAAGCCAGGAAGTAGCCCAATATTACCAATAAGAAGTCCCACCAGATAAGCAATGATTACAGCCCCGAGCTTATTTACAAATGGGTAGCGATGGCAAAGATGCAGAATTAGTAGGGGGGCGAATAGGTAGAATAGTGCAAGTCCAATAATTACCATAGGCCATAATTTTACTGCTAATGTATTAAAAGTTTCGTTAAGCTGAATGCTGTTTTGGCTTATTGTCGCCGATTAACCTTTGGCAAGGTGAACGAAAATTTTGAACCCACGCCTGGCTCGGACTCAACAAAGATCTCTCCACTATTCTTATCAATAAATTTTTTTACAAGTTTTAAACCTAGGCCGGTTCCCTTTTCGTTGTTTGTGCCCGGGGTTATAACTGTAGCAGCATTATCGAAAAGAAGCTGCTGATCTTTTACGGCAATTCCTACTCCATTGTCATGCACCGAAACGAGGTAGGTATTACTGTTTTCATTCATATCAATTATTACTTTACCCCCCGAGGGTGTAAACTTTATACTATTGCCAATAAGATTTCGCAGCGCTGTTTTAATCATTTCCTCATCAGCAAATACCATAGCTTTATCAAGTAGATTCTTTTCAATAGCAATTCTTTTTCCCTTGGCAGTACTTTTCATGAGGGTGAGCACATCGTCAACCAGTTGTGATAAATCAACTTGCGTTGGTTTAAAGCTATCGGTTCGTTGTGCGTTTGCCCATTCCAACAAATTTACTAACAATTTATAAGTTTCTGAACTAGTGGTTTTCAGGGTGTCAAGTGTCGAGCGAATTGTTTCCTCGTCCCAGTCGCTCCAGTGAGCGTTGAGTATTTCAACGAGCTGGTTAATGGAGCTGATTGGAGAACGAAGATCATGGCCAATAATTGAGAATAGCTGATCTTTTAAAGCATTGGCTTCGTGGAGTGCCATCTCGGCTTTTTTTATCCTGGTGATATCGGCTAAGGTAATCAGTATTTCTTTAACTTGCTTGTTGGCGTTTAGCGATAGCCCGAAATTTATAAGAAGGTACTTAACCTCTCCTTGGGTGCATAGTAAAGCAATCTCATGATCGCCACTAACAGGCTCTCCATGCTCAAGCATCTTGATAAAGGAGATAAACTTTGCAGTATCCCCAGGCATAATCATTTTGGTAATATCATTAAGCACCAATGATGGTTTACGATGTTTGTAACCTAAAATAACATAAGCTTCGTCCGACAGGCTTATTTTGCTACTCCCGGGTTGCAACCTAATGCTCCCGAGCTTTGCTACCGCTTGCGATTGCCTAAGTTGTGCTCTACTCTCCTTAATTTCCTGCTCGGTTCTCTTCCTATCGCTAATGTCATCAACCAGTGCGACCATATGCGATATGTTACCCTGTGTGGTTTTTATTGACTTGATGTATACATTACAGTAGATGTAGCTGCCATTTTTGGCAACAAGTTTTTTCTCGAGCGTATATCCCGGTATGGAATGGGTTATTACCCCGTTGAATAGTCGGTTTTCTACCTCTCTGTCATCGGGGTGGGTGATTTCTTCCCAACTCTTTCGCATCAGCTCATCTATGCTCGGGTATCCTAGTATGTCAATCAACTTGTTGTTAAGGCTTTGTATTTCTTTTGATATTGATATTTCGGCCATACCTATTAGGTCCGAATCAAAGTAGGCTCTAAATTTTTGCTCTCGCTCGGCCAGTAAGTTTTCTGCTTTTTTTCGCTCAGTTATATCGTGGGTAATGATAAAAAGCATATCCTCACCATTTACCTTATATTTCATAAGGTTAGCTTCAATAAGAAACCTTTGTCCCGATTTTTTTAAATGCACCCTATGGGGTATTCGGTAGTACCCTTTGCGTCGGCCAAAGGCAATGGCATCTTTGGTCTCGTTGGGTTCTGCAGAGAGGTCAATGTACGATTTTCCTACAATCTCGCTGCGTGAGTATTCATAAACCTTTTCAAAGGCGGGGTTTACTTCTTTAATCTTGTAGTTGCCGGCATAAATCACACAAACAGGATCAATGTTCGAGTCGAAAAGGGCTTGATACTTCTGCTCCTTTTCGAGCAGCTGTTGCTCGAACTTTTTGCGTTCGGTTATATTCATAATTAGCCCCACAACCCTTACCGATTTTTTCTGATCCATAAGCTTTCTTCCACGCAGCAGGTAGTAATCGAATGTATTGGCATCGTTTTTAATACGAATCTCAATCTCAAAATCGTTGCTCGATTTGGCGGCCATTCGGTTTAGCTTGCTCAACGCATACAAATCGTCGGGATGAAGCCTTTTGGCAAAGGTGTTTAGCGTTTCGTTTTCAATATCGAAGTTTAGTATGGGCTTGCTTTTGTTGTACGATATCCACCTAAAGCGTTTGGTTGATAAGGAGTACTCCCATGTAGCAATACCGCTGTACTCCTGTGCCTCTGCAAGTAATCGTTTGCTTTCAACCAGCTCCTTTTCTGCTTTAGCCCGTCTATCAACCTCAACAAAAAGTTCTTCGGTTAGCCTGCGGTACTCCTCGGTTTGCCTTTCTGCTTCGTCCCCAATAGAAAATGTTTTGGCAGTCTGGTTTTTGGGTGCAGCAACGCTAACGTCAATTTTAATATTTATGTAATACGAAATTAAGATTAGGGATGCTGATAGCAATAAATGATTTGTTACCATAGTGGCATCTGCGAAAAATCCCGAAGCATAAAGGCTTGTGGTGGTAAACAAGATAATAATTGCCTGAGCAATAGTATATATCCTAAAGTTCTGACTTGTGGAAATAAACACAACAAGGGTACTTACAATTGCATAGTAGAGCCCTAGTGTAATGTTCTCAAAAAATGGGAATAGAGGTAAAGCGCCTACAATTGAAGTTAAAATTATAATGGCGTAAACTTTATAGCTATTGTAGGAAATGGGGTAAGCAGCTCTGGGGACAATAATAAGAGGTGGGATTAGAAGTAGAATAACAAAACTACCAAGCGTTGTGTTTAGTAGGTGATAGGATTTTTCGAGAGAGAAGCCATTAAAAGTTAAAAACGCAGAGTTGATCAGGGCAAAAAGTAATCCTCCAACAAGGTACACCAACGATAGTGGTACTATTCGTTGTAGTTTTCCAGTTGATAATCGATATGTTCTGAACCAAGTATAAGCTTTGGAAATGCCATACAGAATTGCCACTTCAATCAGAGCAACTAGTGCTGCAGCAAAAATATGGGTTGGATTAAAACCATTATCTACATTAAACCCCAGAACTAGCAAATGTGAGGCCAACGAGCCCAACGCCAAGCCGGGTATTGCCCTTTCGCCATAGCGGATAATCATTCCCAGTCCAATTCCTAAAGGCAACCAAAGGGTGGAGGGGGTGCTATCAATTCTTAATACCCATATCGACAGTAATGCTCCAAGCGAATAGAGAATTATGCCCAGTAGAGTCATTCTATGATACGGTTGCCTAGTTGCTCCTTGCATAAGCAAGTATTATGGGTTAATGGCAATTTACAATATATTTGCAATGATAACAACCGTTTTGGGCATATGTTTAGCTTATAAGCATATGTTTTTGACGCTAAGTGAATAATGCAATCTTTTATGGTGATATTCTATCGTGAATGCCATTCACAACTAATTTTGTCTGACTACCACTACTGATCGACTAACCTATAGCTTATGGAGAGCAATTAATGAATTTAAAGTTTTTGTCGGTCACCAGTGATTTGTTTTTATACTTTAAACCCTTTTAATGCAAAACTTAAATTAGGTTATAGCATGCATTCAATCAGTTGGAATAAACCATTTACTTGTAATGTCATCAACCGTTAAGGCTCTCAGTTGGCTAAGTGAATGTTTAGTGTCCCACTTTCTTATTGGTTAAATGTAAGCAGTTGCTTCAAGCTCAATTAGGGCACCAAAGTGTAAATTGGGGGTGGGAACAATGCACCGAGCTGGTTTATGATTGCCAAAGAATTCGGCATAAACTTCATTTACGGTGCTCCAGTCATCGATGTTTGGGATGTAAACTCTTACCTGCAGTACTTTTTCCTTGCTACTCCCAGCCTCGTGTAGAATACGTTCTAGATTTTTTAGAACCTGTTCGGTTTGCTTAACAATACCCTCGGGCATTTGGCGCGTTTCGGGATCGAGAGGGAGTTGACCCGATAGGTATAGTATTCCATTATGCTCAACGCAATGGGAGTAATGGCCATTGCTTTTGGGCATATTTGGGGTTGATACAATTTGCATATTCGATGTTCTGTTAATTTAGGAATTTGTTGATTTAAGTCCATTAGCTATCATCAACAAGTCGGCCAGCGCAATGGCCGTAATGGCCTCAATAACTACAGGCACTCGTAGGGCTATACACGCATCGTGGCGTCCTTTTATCTCCAACTCCTCAACCTTGCCACTTTCTGTACTATAGGTTTGCTGCTTTATGCCAATGCTCGATGTTGGTTTTACGGCCACCCTAAATACCAGCTCATTGCCATTGGAAATGCCTCCCGTAATGCCTCCGGCATTATTGGTTGCCGTTCGGCCTGTTTCGTCGAGTATAGGATCATTATGCTGGCTGCCAGTCATGGTTGCTGCTTGGAATCCTGAGCCAAATTCAATGCCCTTAATTGCCGGTACGGCAAAGGCTAGGTGGCTAATAACCGATTCGATCGAATCGAAGAATGGTTCACCAACGCCAAGTGGAATTCCGCTTGCTTTGCATTCAACCAATCCACCCACCGAATCGCCCTTAGCCATTGCTTCCTCAATGGCCTTTTCAATATTAGCATAGCCACCAGCGGAGATTAGCTTCGCGTTTATATCAATATTGCCAAGTATCTTTTTTGCCACCACACCAGCCGATACTAGTGTGAGCGTAAGCCTTCCCGAGAAGTGGCCTCCACCACGCACATCGTTGTAACCACTAAATTTTTTGTAGGCCACAAAATCGGCATGGCCCGGCCTGGGGGTTTTGGCTATATTTCCATAGTCGCCCGATTGGGTGTTGTTATTACGAAACAGAATGGTAAGGGGAGCACCTGTGGTGTAACCATTCACCCATCCCGCTACAATTTCGGGAGTATCATCCTCTTTACGAGGCGTTGTGCCCTTTGCACCCGCCTTGCGGCGGTTTAGGTCAACTAAAAAATCTTCAACAGAAAGATTGATGCCCGATGGTACACCATCGATGGTAACTCCAATGGCTTCGCCATGCGATTCCCCAAAAATGGAAATGCGGAATATGCGTCCAAATGAATTCATAGTATTGCTTACGTTTATTGCTGTTCAAAGATAGCAACAAATGTCTATCCATTAGCAACTAGGTGGGTTTGTATTGTGCAAAATCTCCATAGAATAGATTTTCTACAAAATTTGCCAATATATTTGTGCATAAATAGATTATCTATGAAGTTGTTAATTATAGAGGATAATGCTGAGCTATCCGACGACTTGGCCAATTTTTTAACCGATAATGGTTTTGTGGTGGAGGTGGCTTTCAATTTGAAAATGGCCCAGCAAAAGGTTTACGATTATAGCTACGATTTAATTATTCTTGATCTGGGTTTACCCGATGGCAATGGCCTTGAATTGCTTCGTGAGGCCAAAAGCAAAAGGTTGGATATGGGATTTTTAATTGTTACCGCCCGTAATGCCATTGAGGACAAGGTTACAGGCCTTGAGCTGGGTGCCGACGATTATATCACCAAACCTTTTCATAAAGCCGAGCTAAATGCACGCGTGCGCTCAATACTTAGGCGCAAGAACGCCGATGGTAACAATGTGCTTGAGCTGGGCAACCTGTCGGTTAACTTGCTATCGCTCGATGTTACTGTAGGTGAAAAGCCCATTGATCTTACCCGCAAAGAGTTCGATTTGCTGGTTTATTTCATGTACAACAAGTACCGTGTGCTCACCAAGGAGAGCATTGTGGAACACCTGTGGGGCGACCATGCCGATCAGGCTGATAGTTTCGACTTTATCTATAATCATATCAAAAACCTGCGTAAGAAGCTACAGCAAGCTGGCGGCGATGTGCAAATACAATCCGTTTACGGAATGGGGTATAAATTCTCACAAAACAGCTAAATCATGAGGCCAAAATCCATTCGGTTGCTCACCAAAACAACCTTTATATATCTGGTATTTATACTGATAGCATTTTTTTCCACAGCGGCTTTTATTACCCAACGTATAAATAGTTTTATTGACGAGGATACCGAGAGCTACTTTAATCGTAGGGAGCGGAGGGTTGTAAAGGTTATTGAGGAGAGCGACAGGGATTTAAGCGAAATTAACGATTTGGTCATAATTAATGATCTTTCAGGTATCAACATGTCCAGTTATCCAAGGTATAAAGATACCACGCTGGTTGTAAGTCAGATGGACGACCCCATGCTGTTCCGTGTAAAAACGGTTATTCTCCTAACCTCAAATGGAAACTTTGAGTATAGGATGCATAAGAATATTAGCGATTTCGATAAGTTTAGGCAAGGGGTACTGGGAACAATCACCAATACGTTTATAATCCTTGTGCTTGTGCTTACGCTGTTTAGCTTATTCCTTTCGGGTTTTCTATTCAGACCCTTCCATCGAATATTGGGCTCCATGTCGCGCTATAAAATTGGGAGCGATTTTAACCTGCCCGACGTAAGCACATCTACCACCGAGTTTAAGAAGATGCAGCTGCTAGTGGGTAAAATGATATCGAGAATAGAGAGCGATTATAACAAGCTTAAGGAGTACACCGAGAATATGGCCCATGAGATGCAAACCCCGCTGGCCATAATTCGCAGCAAGGCCGAGGTGCTTATAGCCGACGATAACCTAATGAACGATCACTCCAAAACCGTTAAGGTTATTTACGATGAGGCTACACATCTCTCAAACCTTGGTAATACATTAAATTTACTTACAAAGATTGAGAATGGCGAGTACGATCGGGTTGAGAAGTTGAATACCTTCGATATAATATCTCGCCATGTTGATGCAGTTAAGGAGATGTTCGAGCTTAAGGGGCTAAACCTTAAGGTCGATTTAGATCCCGGTCATACGCTTCATCTGGATCCTTTACTTTTTGATGTAATGCTAAAGAATTTGCTGAAGAATGCATTGCGATATGGGTTAGGAGTAGGGCCAGTATTACTCACTACGAAAGGTAAGGTGCTGTTCATAAGTAACTACGGTAACCCATTACCGTTCGACTCGGCTAAAATATTTAACCGATTTGTTGGGAGTAACGGAGCAAAATCGGCATTAGGTTTAGGCTTGGCATTGGTAAAGCGCATTTGCGACCTGAACAAGCTAAGCATTACCTATGCTTTTTCCGATGCTCAGCATACATTTACCATCGAACCTATAGCGTAGCTAAACAAAGCTAAACAAACCCCATTTAAGCCTGTTGTACTAGTGTAAACAGATTGTATGTAGATTTTCAATAGGATTTCTACAGAATCGGCTTGTAATTTTGTTGCAGCTAATTGTAAATACCGTTTAATAAGTAAAAGTTCAAAATATGTATAGGCTAATAGTTTCAGTATTACTCTCCCTTACTTTTTTAACAACTCTCGCCAGCAATGCTGGCGAGGGTATGGCTCCTGGAGCCATTAAAGGGTTTGTTTACGATTCATTATCCATTCAACCCCTGGAGTACGCTACCGTTTCGGTGGTTAACGCCAGTACAGGATCGCTAGTTACGGGAACCATAACCGATGAAACGGGCTTTTTCCGAATTGCCGGAGTGGAGCCTGGCAACTACGCATTGGATATAACCTTTATTGGGTATCACAACAAGAGGGTTAATGGTATTGAGGTACAGAGAGGAATTCGTAGCGTTGATGCTGGGCGAATACTGCTTGCGTCAACCGATCAGTCGATAGATGAAGTGATGGTTGTTGGCGAGCGCCCCACCATGCGGTACGAGATTGACAAGAAAGTAATAAATGTGAGCCAGAGCCATACCTCATCGTCGGAATCGGCGGTGGAGGTGCTCGAGAATATTCCATCTATTACTGTGAGTATTGAGGGCGATGTGAGCCTCCGCGGTAGCGGTAGCTTCACCGTGCTTATCGATGGAAAACCCAGCATTATGGATGCGAATGATGTGCTGAACCAGATACCCGCTAGCCAAATTGAGAATATTGAGATTATTACCAACCCCTCGGCTAGGTTCGATCCCGATGGCGTTGCTGGGATTATTAATATTGTGATGAAGAAGAATCGATTGCAGGGAATCAGTGGTGTAGCTAATGCCAATGTTGGCACGCACAATCGCTACGGTGGCGATTTTATAATGAATTATCGTAAGGAGCGTGTTAACCTGATATTTGGTGCCGATTATCGTCGAAGGGGGATGTTTGGCGAATCTACAAGTTTAAACGAGACATACAGAGCTGATACATCATACCTTTATCGCTTTGGCGAGTTTAACCGTGGAGGCTACTCCTGGGGATTTAGGTTTGGTGCCGATTTTAATATCAACCCAAAGAATACTTTTAGCGTGGGCTACCGATTTGGCGACAGGGATAGAGGTTCGAACTCAGACCAAGTTTTCGAGGAGTGGCGATCCACTGATCTAAATAAAACCATCTATTCGAGCACCGATGAGAGCAGTAGGGGTGGGTTTTTCCACAGGGCAACTATTGATTATCGCAAGGAGTTCGATAGCAAGGATCATAATATCTTGGCGCAGGTTACCCTAGGTAGCAACGACTTTAGGGAAAGATCCGAAAATCTGCTGTTTGATACTAATAATCTTATTGCAAATGGCCAACGATCGACCGAGGAAGGGCCTAGCCAGAGTCTAACAATGAAGCTTGACTATACGCTACCTCTTGGTGAGTCAACCCGGTTTGAGACGGGTTACCAGGGGAATATCCGACGCTCCGAGGAGGCAAACACCATGAGCCTTTACAATTTAGGTAGTGGTCAGTTTGCAATTGATGACCTATACTCCAAAAACGTTGACTACAGGAATAACATCCATGCCATATACGCCATGCTGGGTGGTCAGCGCAACGATTTTGGCTACCAGCTGGGTATAAGGGCCGAGCATACCGATAGGCTTATCGATTTGGTGGGCGAAGAGACTGATTTTAAACTTGACAGATTCGATTTTTACCCAACGGTACATTTCTCCTATAATTTACCTGCCGATCAGGAGCTGATGGCCAGTTACACCCGCCGTTTGCAAAGGCTAAGGGGCTGGTATCTTGAACCATTCTATACCTGGAGCGATGCTTATAATATTCGTATAGGTAATCCCGACCTAATCCCAGAGTATATCGATTCGTATGAGGTTAGCTACCAGAAGCGGTTTACAAAAAATGTGATTTCGGTTGATTTGTACTATAGGGTTACCCACAATAACATTGAGAGGGTTCGTAGTATTTACGATGATAGCGATAACATTTTCTTAACCACTTTTGCCAATGTAGGTCAAGACTTCTCTTTGGGTACCGAAATTATGGTCGGTTTCGATCCAACCCGCTGGTGGCACTTCGATTTAATGGGTAATATTTACGATTATAGGCAGGAAGGGCAGCTTAATGGTAGAGACTATTCAGCTTCGAGCTTCAACTGGAACCTGAGGATGAACAATCAGTTTAAGCTGGCACGTTTCACTCGCCTACAAGTTATGGGTATATACAATAGCCCAACCGTTTCGGCACAGGGAACTCGCGAAGCCTTTATGATGGCAAACCTTGCCCTAAAGCAAGATTTCTTTAAAAATGCATTTTCACTCACATTCTCGGTTCGTGATGTGTTTGGCACCATGGGACGTAAGAGTACTGTGCAGGATATAGGTTTTTACACATACTCCGAATCGAACCCCAGAACGCCAATTTTCACTCTAACAGCGTCCTTTAGGCTCAACAATTTTATGCCCGATCGCCGTCGTGGCCAGAATGGCGATAATGGTAATGGAATGGATGAAATGGGAGGTGAAGGAGAGTTTTAGGCATACACTTTAGTGTAAAAAAGCCTTGGTTCAAGCCAAGGCTTTTTACTTTAAATTACCATCTAAATTCCTGCAAAATCGTAATGGCCAGAAATGTAGGGCTTGTTTGTTGGCTCATGAAGACTAATGGTTACGCCAACGGTTCTCTTATCGTCACCCCAATGGGTAATTGAAAGGTCTTCTGAGTCTACATTGATGATATTGCCATCGCCATCATCTACCTTTAATCTATATTCCGACCAGTGCAAGGATGGTATTTCGAGTGTGAAAAAAACGTGCCCCCCAGGTTCGATAGTAGTTCCAGCAGGAAGTATATTCGAACTCCAGTTATCAGTTGGGGTATAGGTTCCTGTTGCTGGCCCTCGGGGGCGAACCTCAATGCTTGTAATGGTGAACACTGAGGATGGCTCGTTGCAAAACTTTACGTAAAGTTCATCAGCCTGTTCGTCTTCGTTCTCATCGTTGGGAACTAAGCCATCGCAGCTGCTAAAGGCTGCTGTGAAAAATGCTAATACTAATAGCAATCCCGATTTTATAATCCATTTTTTCATATTCCTTGCATTTTGGTTTTATCCAAATTTAAACAAAACATATTTGCCTGTTTCAAGGAATTGACAGCATGCCTGAAAATAATGTTAAACAGACACTTTTTTGTGACCAAAAGAATTACTCACATAGCCAATGGTCTATTGCAGAGGTTGGCACATCCATTAGCTCTGCAACTTGTTGGGTAGAGTTACCAAGTGAGCTAAGCCGTTTGGCAGTATGCATTAGCGGTTCGCCTACTTCAATAATATTTCCATCGGGGTCGTAAAAGCGAACAACCAGCTGTTTCCAGGGCTGCTCTCGAAGCGGGTGAACAAAATCGATTTTAAGCTCCTTAAGTCTATTGGCAAGCGCTTCAATATTACCCTCTTCAAAATATAGCTCAAAGCTGTTACTGTTCTTTACAATTGGCTTGTTATTTATTAGCTTGCTGAAATGTGTATCGAGATGTATGGCAAAATCGCCGTGAAAGGTAACGTTCTCGCCAAAGTCATACTTGACTTTTTGGTCAAGCACCTCCTCGTAAAACTTACGCGACTGAGCAATATTGGAAACGGTAATTAGGGGGCATATAAACTTCATATTGATTTTATTGTGTTTATGTTAATGGTTGGAGGGGTACGTTGCGTTCCCATCGTTTTAGAGTAGTTTCCGTATTCACCCTATAATCTTGCCAACGGTTGGGGGTGTGGCAAGTGTGGGAGCGCGTGTTACGTTTTCGTCCCCCGACGAAAACACCCGAGCGGGCGAAACCGCTCCGAGTACCCCATCCATCACCCCATTAGCTACACCCCTTGTTGTAGCTCGTTTCTAGTAATCGTGTTGTTAAAAGTAGGTATTTACAGCAAATTTAAATTGGTCAATAAATATTTCTTTAAAACTTGAAATGTTATTCTGTTCATAAAATAGTAGCATTGCTTTCTTGTATTCAACAGAGTCAACCGTTCTGAATGAAATAGGACAATACTTATGGTTCATTAGAATTGCGTTACTTACAATTCTTGCCGTTCTTTTATTTCCATCCACAAATGGTTGGATGTATGAGATTAGCACTAAAAGAAGCAATGCCTTTTCAAAAACATTCTCTTTGCTATTCACTAATTCGCACATATTTGATAGGGCTTCTGAAATTTGAAACTCATTATCCAAAGGGCGATAGTTTGTTCCCGAAATACCTACTCTTCTTTTTCTGATGTTCTTATCAACCCCGAGTTCTTTTATCAGCAAACTATGTATGTCTTCAATTTTAGGAACGGATAATGGAATTAAGTAATCAGGGTTTTCAATTATAAAGTCAATGGCTTCCTTATGATTTAGAAGCATAACTGCTTCTTCTTTTGTTTTCCCTGATGCGGTTTCCTTTTCCTTAAGAAGTCTTTCCGTTTCTAGCAGAGAATATGTATTCCCTTCAATCTGAGACGACTTCCAACTTAAGTCAATCGCTAACCGTTCTAATTCCTTTTTGTATTCTATTTCAGATAGTTGTGAGATATTCTTTTCGAATTTCTTTTGAAGTAAGCTTAACTGCTCTAATTCATTGGCTGTAAATACGCTACACTCTTTAAGGGTCTCAGGGATGAGTTGTAAATTAAAACTTTCCTTAATTTCTCTTTCATCAATTTCCTTCTCATAATATTTCTCTATGTCGACAGGATATAGAATTTCATAAGTTGGTGATATCAAGTATTTCGTTGATTTTCCCTGTCCCTTTTTGGTTAAGAGATTTTCATCGATTAACTTGGAAAGCATTCTTTTTACAGTAGCATAACTAATCGATGTCGAAAGACTATCAAATATTTCACTTGAAGAAACTTCTTGGTTTTTCTTTATGAGCTCAATTATTTCTAATTCTCTTTTATCAATCATAGAGTTTTAATTTACGGCTCACAAATATAATCATTATGGCTCAGATAGTCGCAATATTGAGCCGTATTTTCTTTCAAAATGAGCTACAACTAGCATGTAAGGTTACACCCCAAAGATATATTTCCTAGTCGACAGCCCTGAAGCATACGATATAATCTTTTTTGTGCTTTTTTTTATTCGGGGAAACGTTCAAATTTAATTATTTTTTCCAACGACTCATCCCAACTTGCTTTATTTGAGATAAAAATATGAGCATTAGGTCGTATTTCTATTTTAGTATCTAAACATCCTGCGGGTACAACTAATAGCTTACCGTCCATTTGTAAATTGGGCAGAGCTGAACCGCAATTGGTACAAAAGGCTTTCACATGATTACTTTTAGGTGGTTGAAATATTTTAATTTCAGTTTCCGTTTTTATCCATTCTATTTTAGCCGTTGTTGAAAACAAGTTTGCAGCATGAGCCGACCCTGTATCTTTCCTACAATACCTGCAATGGCATAAATAAAAACTGTCGAAGTCACCAATAACTTTAAATTTAATGCCTTTGCATAAGCATGAACCCAAGTATTCCATTTTATAAATCGCTTGATTAAAGAATGAATTTGATCGAAATCCATTTTACTGTATTCCCTGTTTTATCTAGGTTACAATTTGCAACCTTTTTTAAGAACGTGTGCCTCTTTTTAGAATTGCTAGGCAATTTGTGAACTCAATAAAGCAATATCATCAAAAAACTCAGGATACGATTTACCAACAGCCTCGGCCCCGTCAATCTCCACTTTGCCATTTCCTGCCAGAGCGGCCACAGCACAGGCCATGACAATTCTATGGTCGCCGTGCGATTGTACCTTTCCACCTTTTACCTTTCCACCATAAACACACATAAGTTCGCCATCAATTTCAATGTTAATACCCAGCTTGGCAAATTCCTGCTGAAGCGTGGCTGCGCGGTCGCTTTCCTTTACACGTAAGCGGCTAACTCCCAGGATTCTCGATTCGCCCTCGCAATGCGCTGCTAGCGCAACCAATGGGGGAAATAGGTCGGGGCAATGCGTGGCATCAAAATGAAAAGCGTTTAGCTCGCCTTTGCCACATAAAATCAAATTGTCTTGTATCGATATTTTTGCGCCTGCCCACATCAACGCATCAATTATTGCCCGGTCGGCCTGCTTCGACATCGGATTTAGGTTGCTAACCCCAACCTCACCCGCAATGGCGCCTGCCACAAGCAAAAATGCTGCACCGCTCCAGTCGCCCTCTACTGTGTGCTTTGATGGTTTGTACTTTTGATTCCCCTTAATTTTAAATTCACTGTAGTTGATGTTTTCTACATTAACCCCAAACTCCTTCATCACCTTAATGGTAAGATCGATATAGGGCTTGCTTTGCAGATTATTCACAGCGATTAAGGTGTCGGCCTTTGCCAATGGTGCAGCCATAAGCAATCCGGTAAGCACTTGCGAACTGAGCGAACCATCTACATTTACCGTACCACCTTTAATTGGCCCTTGTACGGTTATTGGAATAAATCCCTGTTGGCAAACACAGCTTGCGCCCAATGCTTTTATCGATTCTTCAACAATTCCCATTGGTCGTTTGGTAAGGGTTCCTCCGCCTGTTAGCGTTACCGGTTGGTTTAGCGTTGCTGCTATGGATGAAAACATCCGAATACCCAACCCTGATTCGCCGCAGTGCAGTGGCTTTTCAGGTGCCGTTATCCCTCCCTCAATTAACAGTTTGTCGTCATCAATACGTATTTTTGCTCCTAAGGCTTTGCATACGTCAATGGCAGCCATAACATCATCGGAAGTACCTGGGTGTATAACCTCCGATTTTCCTTTTGCCAAGCTTGCTAAGGCAATAGCCCTTTGGGCTACACTTTTCGATGCTGGCGCTGCAAGCGTTCCCCTAATCTCCGAAGGCTTTACTAATTTCTTCATCTATAATAGCTTTTATATTGTTATCGGTTAGGTTTTTTGTTGATATGATTAAATCAACATTTTTTAACTTCTCGGTTTGGCTGGCTGAAGTGGGGTATTCCAAAATCTGTAAATCGGTGTTTTTTAGGTTGATATTTAGAGCGTTCTCCATAATTTGTATGGGAGGGTTTTCGCTCATAATCAGCCTAAATGCTTCAATGGCTTGATGTAGCAGCCATCGTTTACCTGTTATAATTTTTTTTCCTCGATTCTTTGCCAGCTCGCTTACTTTTGAAGATTTATAGGATGCATCTAAAAGAGTTTCAAAATCTAGTTTTTCAAGAAATGGGGGAAGAGCATTTGGAACCAGAGTTGACACCACTACATCGGAGCTTACCGATACGTCAAAGTTTTCCCAGCTTGCAACCTTGCAACCAAAATCATCGGCAATGGTCTTAGCTTTACTGTGGGTTCTGTTACAAATTGTAACATCAGCACCCTTACTTTTTAAACCAAAAACCACCGACCGTGCAGCCCCGCCGCCACCCAGCACAAGGCATTTTTTTCCCAATAGCTCAATGCCAGCCTCCCTTAGCGATTGGGTAACACCGTAGTGATCGGTATTGTAGCCAATTAGCCTGCTGTCGGAGTTTACAACGGTATTAATGGCGCCAATTTCTTTGGCATCGAGCGAAACCACATCAACAAGATTAAGCATCTCTTCCTTAAACGGTGCGGTGATGTTTGCCCCTGCAAGGGGCATTGAGCGAATAATATCGATGATATCGGATGCCGATTGCGGCCTTATGCGTGTGTAAAAAGCATCCATATCAAACTCATTAAAAACTGAGTTGAATAGTTGAGGGCTCTTGCTGTGCAATATTGGGTTGCCAAAAACGGCGAAAAATTGTGTCATTTATATTAATGGATTGAATTTTTAACACAGAGGCACGGAGACAAAGAGAAAGATTTAAGAGTTGATAGTTTCAATTTAGCAAGCCAAAACTGCGGTAATTAGTTTTCAAAACAAAAAAAAACTCTGTGCCTCCGTGCCTCTGTGTTTACACAAATTTAAAGTTTCAACAATAACATTTCCATATCAGCATAGCTAATTTGTCCTGGCGCCGTTTCTTTCCCATTAATCGATGCGTAGGTGAACGGTGCTCCCAGTTTTACCGATTGAATGCGCGTGCTCTTACCAATTTCGCCCATGGCGAATGCCACAAGGTTTTTATGGTATTTGAAAAGTTGAAGTATCCTGTCGCAATCGCTTTCACTATTTGCCATACAGGCAAGCTTGGCAATTTCGGCTCCATTGCTAAAAAGGTTACGAACTATTTCATTTAGATGAACGGTATCGGGTGTTTCGGAGAAATTGTGATACGACAGGATTATTTTGCAGCCGTTCTTTTGGGCTGTTTCTATTAGTCTGCATCTATACTTTTCGGGTGTCTCTATATCTATATCGATATATGCACATCCAGAGCGGATTGCCTTGGTGAGAGTTGTCACCATTCCTTCGAAATCTGTAGCGGTGCGGTATGTTGCAATTAGGTTATTATGCTGATTAAAAACTGTGGCCAACTCGTTATCTGTAAGTTGCATTAAGTCGATACGTATTTCTGCCAGCGCAACGTTTTTTAGGTGTGCTAAAATCTCGCTAAAAGTAAGGTTGCCAATGCTAAGGCATATTTTTGGGTTCATTTAAGTTATGTTTGAAACTTGTGTGTAAAGATTTGTGCCTTCTTTGAGAAAACTTTGTGTTTTGTGGTATTGTTAAAGAACTATTACACAGGGTTACTCAAAGAAGGCGCAACCGAGCGTATTTTGCGAGCTCAACGAAGTTAAACGGACACAAATAAAAATAGTAATCTATTTAGCTATTAATAAACGTTTTTAATTCGTTGAATGAAATCCGCTCAATCACCACTTCGCCAATCCTTTTTATTAGGATAAAGTCAATGCCACCTTCGTTTTGCTTCTTGTCCTTAACCATTGCATTGAAAATATCTTCAGGGTTATTCTTTATGCAAACGGGTAAATTGAGTGCAATTAGCACGTTTACAATACGAAGGTAATCGGTGTTTGATATTAACCCCCTTTTTGCCGATAACCGTGCCGCAAACTCAAGCCCAATGCTTACGCTTTTCCCGTGCGATAGCCCTGTAATCTTTTCCACGGCGTGTCCCCAGGTGTGCCCAAGGTTTAGCTTTTTTCGTTCGCCCTGTTCGCGCTCATCGGCTTGCACAATATTTGCTTTTATCCTTACCGAGTGGGCAACAAGTTTTTCGAGCATCACAGGATTGAATGATTTTAGCTCTTCGGCGTTCTGCTCAATAAACTCAAACATTTGCTTATCGGCAATTAGGGTATGTTTCACAATTTCGGCAAATCCGTTGAGGTACTCTTCCTGTGGAAGCGTGCTCAGCAGATTAATATCGCAGATAACAAATTTTGGCTGGGTAAAAGTGCCCACAATGTTTTTGTATCCTTGGAGGTTTACTCCATTTTTACCGCCAACGCTGGCATCTACCTGCGAGAGGAGCGAGGTAGACACAAAGCCAAAATCGATTCCACGCATAAATACCGATGCCACAAAACCAGCCAAGTCGCAGGTAACGCCGCCACCAATACCAAGTATAAACGAGTTGCGGTTGGCTCCATTTTCCAGTAGCCATTGGCAAATGGTGCCAACCTTTTCAAGGCTTTTTGAACCCTCGTCGGGATCAACACTGTAGGTCGGGTATTTCGGAAACCTTTGGCCATGAAGTTTTATAACATTAGCATCGGCAATAATATAAATCTTAGCCTTGGGTAGATATTTGTTAACGTTCTCAATGGTTTCGCCAACTAGTACTGTCGAGTGTCCGTATAAACCATGAATTTCAATATTCTCCATTACGTAATGCTTTGAGCACATAAAATTAGGCTGTTTTTTTTATTTTACCGCCGATTGCAGGATTTGTTCATGCTGAAAATTGCACGATTCCTTATGGATGCTATTAAAGAGTTTGCGAATAAATGATGGCCTAAGACCCTGCTCGCTTGCCAATTGGCCAATTCGTTGAACTATACTGTCCCAACGCGATGGCTGGATAATATCAGTATTACTAAGTTTTTTTGCCTCGGCAATATGTTTTACCAAGTTCATTCTATTGGCAATTGCACGAATTAGTTCATCGTCAATAAGGTCGATTTCAAGCCTAAGTTCCGATAGCAACTCGTCGGTATTGGTTAGTTCTACTTCGCCAATTATTCTGTTGAGCATAGTGGTAAACGATAGGGGCGTTAGCTGTTGTGCTGCATCGCTAAGGGCTTGTTGTGGGTTTGGATGAACTTCAACCATTAATCCGTTAAGCCCCATATTAATTGCTCGTTGAGCAATTGGCTGTACTAGATTGGTTTTGCCGGCAATATGGCTCGGATCGCAAATAATTGGGATGTCGGGCATTCGTTCTCGCAAGAGTTGGGGAATGTTCCAACTTGGGTTATTGCGTAGGATAGACTTCCCTGAGAGTGTGAAACCTCGATGTACCGCGCCAAGCTGCGAAACGCCTGCTCTTGCAAACCTATTTATAGCCCCTTCCCATAAGTTGATATCGGGACTAAGCGGATTTTTTACCATTATGGGAATATCTACACCCCGAATGGCATCGGCAATCTCCTGAATAGTAAATGGATTGCTTACGGTGCGCGCGCCAATCCAAAGCATATCAACTCCGTGCTTAAGAGCCTCGTATACGTGACGTTCCGATCCAACCTCGGTGGCAATTGGAAGCCCAGTTATGGTTTTGGCCATTTTTAACCATTTAAAGCCTAGGGTTCCAACTCCTTCAAATGAACCTGGCATGGTACGGGGTTTCCAAATCCCTGCTCTAAGGTAGTGCACTCGGCCATCGGCTGCCAATGCTTTGGCCGTTTCTATAACCTGCTCCTGCGATTCGGCGCTGCAGGGCCCGGCAATTATTAATCGCCCTGTTTCCTCAAGGATATTGCTAATCCGTTTCTGTTTGGTTGATACTTTTACCTCTGTTTTCATTGGTTTATTTTGTTAGGGATATTATTTCAATTTCTTCTGATTTAGTACTCTGTTTGCTTTCGTAGGTAGCACGTGTTTTTCTTGCTTGCTCCATCAGGGTTTGAAGCGGAGTTAAGTTGCTCTCGCTAAGACTATCGGCAAGCAAGTCGATGGTTTGCCCCAATGAGCGTAGCGCATCAACCACAAATTCCTTGTTTTGCGAAAGTATGGGTAGCCAAACTTCGGGAATACTTGCTGCCAATCGGGTTGATGAGTCGAACCCACTTGATGCCATTTTGCTCCAGCTTTGGTTCGTACTTTCGCTAAATTCTGGTAATCCAGCATATGCATAAGCCATTATTTGTGGAAGATGTGAAACTAGTCCTGCGTTGCAATCGTGCTGTGTGGGCGTTAAAAAAATCGACCTAAGTCCAACTTGGCTAAATATTTCCATAGCCTTATTAAAAGATCGCTCTGATGATAGTTCGCGTTCACAAATAGCCACTGTTTTACCTTCAAATAGGTTTGCTCTTGCTGAAATTGGTCCCGATTGTTCACTCCCTGCCATTGGATGCGAGGCAATAAAGGCGTTTCGCCTTGGGTGATATTGTACCCTTTGACAAATGGCCATCTTGGTTGATCCTGTGTCTATTACCACAGCATCATTTGGCAAATTATCGAGAACTTGAGGTAAGGTTTCAAGAATATGATCAACAGGAGTTGCAAGAATTACTATAGTTGATTGGTTGATTGCCTGCCTGCCTTTAGATTTGCTCTATGAATTTCTTTGACATTTTTTACCTTGCAACGCTGTAACAAAACAGCAGGGGTGAACTATCTGCCTGCCGAGGATATTAGACCTACCGTCGGAATGAGTCCCCTGCTGTT